>NPIG01000176.1_pt3 | contig 62416 bp, 56 predicted proteins | sample 8637441 | NCBI WGS metagenome assembly NPIG01 (sample SAMN07420675, study PRJNA396082) | bioreactor metagenome | isolation source: sample BR6 brine-fed electro-methanogenic bioreactor BR | place: Japan: Kochi | collected 2016-06-14
CCGCGAGCCCCTGAGCTGAATCGTTACGGAATTTTCGTCTTTTGCGGTCCGAGCCCACTCCTTGCGAAGCGGGACGGCATTCCGGGATTCCCCGGCGGATTGCCGGAAAGGTCCTTTTACTGCCGCGGGGAGCCGTGCTATAAACGAGTTTTCCTTTCACACGAGGTCTGCATGCACATCTGGGTCGACGCCGACGCCTGCCCCCGGGCGATCAAAGAGATACTCTTTCGCGCCGCCGAACGCCGCCGGGTGGCGGTGACGCTGGTGGCCAACAAGCCGTTGCAGACCCCGCCGAACCGTCTGGTGCGGGCGCTGCAGGTGCCCCTGGGGCTCGATGTCGCCGATCAGAAGATCGTGCAGGAGCTCACCGCGGGCGATCTGGTGGTGACCGCCGACATTCCGCTGGCGGCCGAAGTGATCGCGCGCGGCGGCCATGCCCTCGACCCCCGGGGCGATTTTCATACCGCGGACAACATCCGCGAGCGCCTCTCCATCCGCAATTTCATGGACGAGCTGCGCAGCGGCGGCGTCGAAACCGGCGGCCCGGCCTCCTTCAGTCCCAAGGATTGCCAGGCTTTCGCCAACCAGCTCGACCGTTTTCTCACCCGCAACGGCCATCGTTGAGGTTTTAAGGTCTGCCGTGGAAAATTTCATTCTGATCGGGGTCTTTGTTTTGCTGGGCATGCTGTTTCGCCGACTCAAGGCGTTTCCGCCCGACTCGGCCCAAGTGCTCAACATGTTCGCCCTCTACGTGGCGCTGCCGGCCCTGATTCTGCTCAAGGCGCCCCACCTTACCTTCACCCGCGAGGTGCTGGTGGCGGCGCTGGTTCCCTGGGGAATGCTGGCGCTGTCGGCGGCGCTGATCCTGGCGGCGGGGCGGGTGCTGCGCTGGCGCCGCTCCACCATCGGGGTGCTGCTGCTGATCGTGCCCCTCGGCAACACCTCCTTCATGGGGGTGCCGATGGTGCAGGCGTTTTTCGGCGAACACGGCATCCCCTACCTCATCATCTACGACCAGCTCGGCACCATGCTGATCTTCGCCACCTACGGCTCGCTGATTCTCGCCCTCTACGGCCGCGAAGGCTCGCTGCATCCGGCGGCGGTGGCGCGCCGGGTGCTCTTTTTCCCGCCGACCATCGCCCTGGTGGCCGGCCTCGCCCTGCGTGTCTGGCCCTACCCCGACAAGGTGGTGGCGGCCCTGCAGAACATCTCCGCCCCCCTGGTGCCCCTGGTGATGACCGCCATCGGCCTGCAGCTGCGCTGGCGCCTGCCGCGCTCGGTCATCAAGCCGCTCGGGATCGGGCTGGGAGTGAAGCTGCTGATTGCCCCGCTCGCGGCCCTGGCCGTCTGCCGCCTGTTGGGGCTCGACGATCTGGCCGCCGACATTGCGATTTTCGAAGCGGGGATGCCGCCCATGGTCACTGCCGGCGCCCTGGCGGTAGCGGCCGGCATGGAAGCCGAGCTGGCCGTGGCTCTGGTCGGCATCGGCATCATTCTCGCCTTCGGCACCCTGCCGCTGATTTTCTTTCTGATCTGACCGGATGGGTTCAGACCCGGTCGTCGCTTCTCCCGCGCCGTCCTTCGCGCTCAGTTTTCGCGGCCGCGAATTTTTCTGATGGTCCTCAGGCGTTTTTCCAGGTCGTCCAGGGGGAATGGATTGCGGGAAGGGTTGGCCCGAAAATAGCCGTAAAGATTCTCAAGATTTGCCAGGGTCGTTTCGTTGGTGGGGTCGACTGCCAGCGCATCGAGCAGAGCTTGGCTGAGGGCGAGGCTCTCCGGAGCACTTCCGCTTTCTTGTTGCGCCCGTATCAATTCACCGATGACATCGAGGTTGCGAGCCGCGGCGTTGTAAGGGACCAATTCCTTGGCCTGGCCGAACAGGGTCGCCGCCTGTAACAGCGCCTGGTTCCCAGGCGGGGCACGGTCATGGCCGCGCACCAGCAGAAATCCCTTCAAGGCGCGGGCGACGGCGCGGGGCAGAGGCTCGCGGCTGCGGTCGAGAGCCCCTTCGTAGGCGGCAAGGGCCGCCGCCACCCGTTGCGGGGTCTGGGCCGGCGCGGGGGCAACTTCTTCGCGGTCGCGGCCCGCCTGATAGCGCAGATAGCCCGCCACGCCGTCGAGAAAGGCCAGTTCGGGCATCTTGCGGCGCAGGGGTGACGTTGACTCGTCGCCGCGGGCCTTGACCCACCCCCGGGTGCTGCCGTCGTGGGCTTCGATCCTGATCCAGTCGTCGCGAACGTCGGTCACCCAGTAGGCAAAGCGCCGCCAGGGGTCCCAGGCCGCGAGGGGCTGCCCCGGCTGGGAGAGGTCGGGTCGGGGACGGATGACCGCCGCCCGCGAAAATTCGGCGATGATCCGCTCCAGATCGTCCCGGGTCAGGCGGCGGGGGGCGAACGCGATGGCCTGAGCGGGCAGGCGGGCGGTGAAGAACCGGGGGGGCTCCGCTTCGGTCGCAGGTGAAAAGGTGAGCGTCTCTTCTTCGCCGCGGCGCAGAAATTTCAGGTAGCTCTGCAGGTAGATGGCGTCGCCTTCCTCGTACAGCCGTCCCCACAGAAGAATCAGTCCGTGCCCCGGCCGTAAGCGGCCGGAGCCGCCGCCTGCGGTCAGGCCGGCGAGCACCTGGTCGACGTCGCAGCCGGCCGGCTCGCCCTGCAATTCCACCGCCCCGATGCTGCCGTGCTTGATCAGCGAAAAGAGGACTTCGAGCTGGACCAGTCGGGTCAGCTTCTGCGCGGCCTCGCCCAGCGCCTGGTGGCGCTTCTCCCCGGTGTAGCGCCAAGGCAGGATGACCGCATTGACCGCGGCTCCTTCGAATACCCGCGGATCATCGCAGGGGGCAATCGCGCCGCTGCGGGCAGGTGCGGCGGCGGCCAGAAACAACAGGCCGGCCAGCAAAGTCGCGAGGCAACGGGGGAGGAACCTGGATCGGCGCCTGGCATGGGTGGTCATGGCGTGCCCTCCCGGGGACAGGGTTGGGCCGGATCGAGCAGGTCGAGGGAGGTCGGATCGCCGCCCTGTTGCCGGGCGCTGCGAATCGCCTCGGCGGCGGCCTCTCCGGCATAAGCGGCGAGCTCCCGGAGCCTGGCCTTGCGCTGTCCGGCGACCTGGCCCCGTTGCAGCTGCTGCTCCAGCATCAGCCGGGCGCGGCAGAGGTTGCCCTGGGCCAGGGGAAAGTCTCCGGCGCGCAGGGCCTTGACCCCGAGGCTGACCGCGACGAAGGCGTCGAGGTCGGTGGTGTTGCGGAAGAACTCGAGAAAATCCTCGGCCTCGCCGCCGGGCGTTTCGGAGTAGCGGACGAAGAACTTGCCTGACGGACCGCCGCCGGCGCGGGTGACGAACTCCACCGGCACCAGCAGATACCCGATGTGCGCCTGCCGGTCGCTGAGGCCGCCGTTGGCGGCCCGGGCGTCGAGGGTGCCCCAGATTTCGACCAGAACCCCTTTGTTGTAGAGCAGGTCGACCAGCTGCGCGTCGAACTCGCGGCCGTCGAGGGAGGGTTTGCGCCCCTGGCACAGGGCGAAGCCGACGGGCAGGTCGCTGCTCTCGATCCAGCGGCGCTCCCGGTCCTGGTCGAGGAAAAACCACAGACGGTCCATGAAAATCTGCAACTGGCCGTCGCTGCTGAAGACCGGTTCGGCATAGGAGGGCTCATCGAGATAGACCGTGTAGCTGCGGCCGTCGCCGGCGCGGAAGCAGTCGATGATTTCGCCCCGCAGCGCAGGGGACCAGAACAGAACCAGGAGCAACGGCAGAAGCAGGCGGGGGGCCGAAGTCCGGCGGCGTCGGATGTCGTTGGGTGATTTCATCTCAGCCCCCGGTGACATGAAGGATGGCGAGGGTTTCGTCCAGCGTCTTGCCGATTTGGTCCATGCTGTCGCGGTCGAGTCGCGAGTCGCGGGCAATCAACTCATCGAGGCTGCGGTAAGCGTCTTCGCCGAGCGCTTTGCGGTAGGTTCGGTGGTAGTCTTCCAGGGTCGCGGTCGCCTGGGTGCATTCCAGGTCGCCGAGCAGGGCGATGGCCCGCTTGTGGGTTTCCCAGCGGTAGAGGCGGCTGCGGTTGGTCAGTATCCTGGTCAGCAGCTCGCAGGCTTTCTCGGGAGCGATCAGCGCCATGGTGCGCAGGCCGCTCTGGGCCGCCAGCGCCCGCACCCCTTCGAACTGAAGCTCGTTGACCAGGGGCGCCGCCGCCGGCGGGCCGAAGGTTGCCAGCACGATGGCGGCCGATTCGGCCTGCTCGCGGGTGACGGCGGGCGTGCGCATCTTCTCCAGCAGCTCCTGCATCTGGGAGACGTAGGAGAGATGCAGCTGCTCGCGGCGCAGGGCCTGATCGACGGAATCTTTCACCGCATAGCCGAGCAACAGGATCACGGCGCCGGAGATGATCGGCACCAGGGCCTGGGCGAGAAGGTCAAGGAGGCGCTGGCGCAGGGAGGGCGGCTCTTTCGGGGACGGGCTTTCGAGTTTTTCGATGCGCTCGGTCAGGGAGCTGCGCAGGGCGGCGAGTTCTCCCCTGAGTTCGCACCAGCGGTCATCGGGAGCGGTCATGACGCAAGGTTCCCTTTCCCTGAAAGGGTGCCCGGCCGGACGGGAGGCGGAAGTAAGGGCGGAAGCGAGCACCCTTACCTGCAATGTATCAGGCCCGCCGGGGTTTGCAAGGCCGGGCGGGAGAAACGATTAATGAAAAAGGCGGGCGGCGGCGTCAGCGGCGGCCGCCGCTGACGGGCAAATCACGCCCCGCTCAGCCGGGGCAATACCGTGGTGGCGAAGCTCAACACGAAGAAAAAGCCGCACATGTCGGTCACCGTGGTCAGCAGCGGGCTCGATACCAGGGCGGGGTCCATCTTCAGGCGCTTGAGCAGCAGCGGCAGCAGACCGCCGAGACTGACCGCGACCACGGTGTTGGCCGCCAGCGCCCCGCCGACCACCAGCCCGAGATAGGGGTTGCCTTTCCACAGCAGGGCCACCCCGCCCAACAGCAGCCCGAGGGCCACGCCGTTGATCACGCCGAGGCTCGCCTCCTTGGCCAGCACCCGCACCAGCTCGTTGGACCGGACCAGACCGAGGGAGAGCTCGCGCATGCTCACCGCCACCGCCTGGTTGCCGGAGCAGCCGCTCATGTCGCTGACCATCGGCAGAAAGACCGCCAGGGCGATGGCGGCGGAGAGGGTGTCGGTGTAGAGGGCGATGACGCTGGCGGCGATGATGTTGAGCACGATGTTGAGACTCAGCCACGACAGGCGCCGGCCCGAGCGCACCAGCAGCGGCATGCTGCGAAACTCCTCGCCGCCGATGATGCCGCTGATGCCGAGAAAGTTGTGCACCGTGCGCTTGCGCTTGGCCTCTTCCACCGCTTCGGGGAGCACCACCCCCAGCAGGCGGCCATCCGCGTCGACCACCGGCGCGCCGAACAGGTGGTGCTCCTCGAAGAAATTCAACAGTTCTTCGAGGCTGGCGTCGACTTTGAGCCGCAGGGGATTTTTGATCATCATCTGCGCAAGCGCTGCCTTGCGCGAGGGAAAGAGCAGATCGTGCATCCTCAGTACCCCGACCAGCCGGTCCCGCTCGTCGGTGACGTAGAGGTACTGCACGTTGTAATCGACGTAGGTCTCGCGGTTGGTCTGCAGGTCCTGCAGCACCTCGCCGATGGTCAGATCGCTGCCGAAGGCCAGATACTCCGAAAGCATCAGGCCGCCGGCGGTATCCGGGGGATATTCGAGAAACTGCCGGGCTTCCTGCGCCTCCTCCGGGTTCATCCGCTCGAGAATCGCCTCGGCGTGCTCCTCGTCGACCTCCCCCAGCACGTCGGCCAGGTGGTCGCTGTCGAGTTCTTCGAGAATGGCGGCGGCCTGGTGCGGCTCGAGCACCTCCAACACCTCCGCCGCCTGGGTGTCGGAGATGTCCTCGATGACCTCGGCGGCATCGGCCGGGTCGAGCATTGTGAGCAGCCGCCCCTGGTCGGCGGGCGGCAGACGCGAGATGGCGCGGGCGGTTTCGGTGGGGCTCATCCGGTCGATAAAGGCGAGCAGCCGCTCGGGGTTTTGCGCATCGATCAGCTGGTGGAGCTGCTCCCAGGGTCTATCCATGCCAGGTGACGTCATACAACGAAAAGCCTTTCTCTGCGGGGGATGCAGTCATGATTTTTGCCGGTCTTAACCTTAGCATTTTTTTCGGTTTTTTCCGCAAGGATTGGCGGTTTGGTTAGGCCGGGGGTGGGTTCTGTGTTACCCTCTCGGGGAAGCGTTCGCCAGGCCCTTGGCGGCCGCCGATCTTACATGCGACGGAGGTTTTTATGCAGAATTGGGGCGACGGGCCCTCGGGCGAGGACCTGGAGAGAAAAATCATCGACATCGGGCAGAAGCTCAAGAAGGAGTTTCGCCCGAACAAGACGCTGTTCGTGCTGATTGCGGCCGCCCTGGTGGCTCTCGGGGCTTACAGCAGCTTTTACAAGGTCGACACGGAGGAGACCGGCGTGATCCTGCGCTTCGGCAAGTTCGTCGGCTATTCCGAGCCGGGCCTGCATTTCAAGGCTCCCTTCGGCATCGACCGGGTCTACCTGGTCAAAACCGGGCGGGTGTTCAAGGAGGAATTCGGCTTTCGCACGGTGCAGCCGGGCGCGCGCACCGCCTACACCAAGCGGGGGCTGGAGGAAGAATCGCTGACCCTCACCGGCGACCTCAACGTCAGCGACGTCGAGTGGATCGTCCAGTTCCAGGTGATCGACCCCTACAAATACGTCTTTCGCCTGAAGAACCCGGTGGAGACGATCCGCGACATCAGCGAGGCGATGGTGCGCCGGGTTATCGGCAACAGCAACGTCACCGAGGTGCTGACCACCGAGCGCGCCATGCTCGCCTCCCTGATTCAGGAGGACGTGCAGAAAATCCTCAACGAATACGATATCGGGGTGCGCGTGGTCACCGTCAAGTTTCAGGATGTCACCCCGCCCGATCCGGTGAAAAAGGCCTTCAACGAGGTCAACGAGGCCGAGCAGCAGAAAGAAAGCATGATCTTTCAGGCGCGCGAGCAGTTCAACCGCGAGGTCCCGCGCGCCCGCGGCGAAGCCAAGCGCACCGTCGAAGAGGCCGAGGGCTATGCCATCGAGCGCACCAACAAGGCCCGCGGCGAAACCAACCGCTTCGAAGCGCTGCTGCTCGAATACCGCAAGGCCCCCGAGGTGACCGAGCGCCGCATCTTTCTCGAAACCATGGAAGAGGTGCTGCCCAGGCTCGATGAAATCTACGTGATGGACGACGCGGGCGGCAACCTGCTGCCGCTGCTACCCATGCGCAGCGAGCGTCGCGGAGGTGAGCAATGAAAGCCCCGATCATTATTCTTCTGGCGCTGGCGATCCTGGTCGGGGTCGGCAGCAGTCTCTACGTCGTCAACGAGGCCGAGCAGGCGATCATCACCCAGTTCGGCAAGCCGGTGGGCGATGTCAAACCGCCGGGCATCCATTTCAAGATTCCCCTGATCCAGGATGTCAAGCGCTTCGAGCGGCGGATCATGAAATGGGACAGCGCCCCCAACCAGATTCCCACCAAGGACAAGCGCTTCATCTGGGTCGATACCACCGCGCGCTGGCGCATCGTCGACCCGCTGCTCTTCTTCAAGACCGTCGCCACCGAGCGCGGCGCCCAGAGCCGGCTCGACGACATCATCGACTCGGTGGTGCGCGACGCGGTCTCCGGTCGCCTGTTGGCCGAGCTGGTGCGCGGCAGCGACTACCAGAAGCCGGGCGGCAAGGGGGAAAAAGAAGTCTTCGAGATCGAGGGCGAGGTGGTCGAGGAGAGCGAGCTGGTGGGACGCGAGGAAATTCTCGACGACCTGCTCGAAAAGGCTCGGGCCAGCACGCCCGAGTACGGCATCGAACTGATCGACGTGCAGATCAAGCGCATCAACTACGTCGAGCAGGTGCTCGAGCGGGTCTACGAGCGCATGATCAACGAGCGCAACCAGGTCGCCGCCGAATACCGCTCGGAGGGCGAAGGCGAAAAGGCCGAAATTCTCGGTAAGATGGAGCGCGAGCTCAAGGAAATCAGCTCCGAGGCCTACCGCAAGGCCCTCGAGATTCGCGGCAAAGCCGATGCCGAAGCGGCCGCCATCTACGCGCAAGCCTACAACCAGGACAAGGACTTCTATTCTTTCCTGCGCACCCTCGAGGCCTACAAGAAGGCCATCGGTGTCAACGGCCGGCTGGTCATCTCCACCGATTCGCCCTTCTTCCGCTATCTCGAAGAGGCGAGGTGAACGGGTAAATGGTTATCAGAAAAAATCGGGCGACCCGCAAAGGTCGCCCGATTTTTTTTTCGAGACATACCCCCCCCCGGCGGGGGATCGGGCTTGAGCAACGGTCTTTCACCCTCTCCCCGGCCCTCTCCCAGCAAGGGCGAGGGAGAATTCCCGATCAATCTATTCTCTCTCCGGCTCTTCGTTAAAGCATTTTCTCCTACATCAGCTGCAGCGGCGGCTCGTTGAGGGCCGCGATCTGCTCGCGCAGCTCGAGGATGTGCTCGCCCCAGTAGCGGGTGGTGTTGAACCAGGGAAAGCTCACCGGAAAGGCGGGGTCTTCCCAGCGCTGGGCGAGCCAGGCGCAGTAGTGCAGGATGCGCAGGGAGCGCAGCGCCTCGATCAGGCGCAGCTCGCGCGGATCGAAGTCGAAGAATTCGCTGTAGCCCTCGACGATTTCCGCCAATTGGGCCAGTTGCCGCGGACGCTCGCCCGAGAGCATCATCCAGAAGTCCTGCACCGCCGGCGCCATGCGGGCGTCATCGAGGTCGACCAGATGAGGCGCTTCGTCGCGCCACAGCACGTTGCCGGCATGGCAGTCGCCGTGCACCCGAATGGCGCGGGGTGCGACTTCATTCATGAGGTCCTCGATCGCCTGCAGCAGGTCGCGGGTCAGGGCATCGTAATTGGCCTGGTACTCGGGCGGGATGAACTTCTCGCTGATCAGCGCGACGCTGGCGCGGCCGAAACTCTCGAGGTCGAGGCGCGGGCGGTGTTCGAAGGGGCGGGTGGCGCCGATGCGGTGGATGCGTCCGAGCAGCCGTCCCATGATCAGCAGGTTGTCGAGGTTGTCGAACTCGGGGGCGTGGCCGCCCTTGCGCGGATAGAGGGCGAAGCGGAAGCCGCCGAAATGGTGCAGGCTCTCGCCCTGCTCGTCGGTCAGCGGCGCCACCACCGGCAGCTCATGCCCCGCCAATTCCTGCGAAAAGATGTGCTCCTCGGCGATCTGCGCGTCGCTCCAGCGCCCCGGGCGGTAGAATTTGGCGATCAGCGGTTGCCCCTCCTCGATCCCCACCTGATAGACCCGGTTTTCGTAGCTGTTGAGGGTGAGGGTGCGGCAGTCGCAGCGGTAGCCCCGGCTTTCGACCGCGTCCATGACGAAGCTCGGGGTCAATTTGTGGAACGGGTGCTGGTTTGCGGCCATGGCGAAAATCCGATCGACAGGTTGAATAGAGTGCGTACAGCCAGCGCAACCCTAGCATCTTCGCGGCGACCCTGTCCATCCGGACATCAGCCGCTTCGGCCCTTTTCGTCTTTTTGTCCTCCTTGAAGCCCCGCGACGGCGCCGCGGTTGCTCTTGCACGGGGGACGGCCCGGGCGGCGCTGCCGGGGCCAGCGATAACCGGCCGGAAGGGCCTGCCGGGACGAAAGTCATTTTCCCCCGGGATGTTTTGGTGTATTACTGAAACCGTATGCTCCTGTCTCCCTCTTTTCTGGTTGTTGCCCAGATGATCTCCCCGGATGCCGCCCTGATCTACAATAGCCGGATCATCGATACCTACCTGCGGCTGCTGCGCAAAGCCTACCCGCAGGTCGATATCCAGGCTCTCCTCGCCCATGCCGGCATGGCGCCCTGTGAGGTCGCCGACCCCGGCCGCTGGTTTTCCCAGGAGCAGATCGACCGCTTCCACGGCAAGCTGGTTCAGCTCAGCGGCAATCCGCACATTGCCCGCGAGGCCGGGCGTTACGCGGCTTCGGCCGATACCCTGGGGGTGTTGCGCCAGCACCTGCTGGGTATGCTCGGACCGGCGAACGTCTTCGCCCTGATCGAACAGGCGGCGGCCCGGGTCTCGCGCTCGGCCCGCTACACCTCGCGACGACTGGGGCGCAATAGCGTCGAGATCGCCGTCGTCCCCTATCCCGGGGTGAAGGAGAAGGATTTCCAGTGCGCGAACCGCCTCGGCTGGTTCGAGGCGGTGGTGGTGATGTTCGGCTGCGAAATCGAGAAAATCGAGCACTCCGAGTGTCTGTTCCGCAACGACCCCGCCTGCCGTTATCTTCTGACCTGGCGTCCGCCTCCGCCCTCTCGTCTGAAACGACTGCGCAACAGCGGCCTGCTCGGCTTTCCCCTGCTGGCGGCGGCGACTTTCCTCTTTCCCCTGACCGTCTCCGCCTGGGTGCCCTTGCTCGGCGGCGGCCTGGGGGTTGCTCTGCTGGCCCTGCTGGCCGAGATCGAAGATAAGGGGCATCTGCGACAACGGGTTGCCGCCATTTGCGAGGAGACCGACCAGGCGCTGGTGCGCATGAGCGCCAACCACGACAACGCCCAGCTCACCAATGAGATCGGCCATGCCCTTGCCCGGGAAACCAGCCGCGAAGCCGTGCTCAGACGGGTCGTCGCACTTCTTGCCGAGCGCCTCGAATATGACCGGGTCATGATCTTTCTCGCCAATCATGCCGGCACGCGCCTGGAAGTGAGGGCCGAGCACGGGTTTGCGCAGGAGGTTCGGGACGGTTTGCGCGATTTCTCCATCGCCCTCGATCCGGCGGCGCCCCGAGGCCTCCTGGTCAAGGCTTTTCTGGAACAGAAACCGCTGCTGGTGGAGGATATGGTCGCCTTGCGCGATTCCCTGACCCCCGAGGGCTTCCAGCTTCTTCGCCGGTTGGGGGCCGAGGCGTTCATTTTCTCCCCCATCGTCTGCAACGGCGCGTCTCTCGGCTTTCTCGCCGCCGATCGGAAAACGTCGCGACGGGGGGTGCGGCAGACCGACCTCGATCTGCTCCAAGGGGTGGCCTCCTTTGTCGGCATCGCCCTGCGCAATGCCGATCTGCTCGAAACCCTGACCGACCAGCTCGAGCAGATCAGGGAGCGCGACCAGGCCCTGTTGCGTCACCAGCAATCGCTCGAGCGGCAGGTGGCGGACCGCACCGCCGAACTGAGCCGGGCTCTGTCCGCCGCCGAGGCCGCCAGCCGCGCCAAGTCCCAGTTTCTCGCCAACATGAGCCACGAGCTGCGCACGCCCCTGTACGGGGTTCTCGGCCTGAACGAAGTGCTGCTCGAGAGTGAGCTCAACTCCGAGCAGCAGCGGCATGCCCGGCAGATGCAGGGCTGCGGCGAAACTCTGCTGCGGGTGATCGACGACATTCTCGACGTGTCCAAGATCGAAGCGGGCAAGATGGAGTTGGAGCAGGTGCCTTTCGACCTGCGCCGGCTGCTGGGCGAGGTGACGGATCTCTTTCTGCCGCACGTCGCCGCGCGCGGGGTGCGGCTGAGCCTCGATCCCGCCCCCGAGGTGCCGACCTGGGTGGAAGGCGACTCCCTGCGCCTGCGGCAAGTGCTGCTCAACCTCGTCGGCAATGCCGTCAAGTTCACCGAAGAGGGGGAGGTGGCGCTCGCCGTCGCCCGGATCGGTGAAGACTCTCCCGGATCGCAGCGCCTGCGGTTTGCCGTGCGCGACACCGGCATCGGTATCCCCGAAGAGAAGCGGCAGGTGATCTTCGAGAGTTTCATGCAGGCCGACGGCAGCACCTCGCGCAGGTACGGCGGGTCGGGGCTGGGCACGACCATCGCCAAGAGCCTGGTGGAATTGATGGGTGGCGTGATCGGCTGCGACAGCGCCCCCGGCGCGGGGAGCACCTTCTGGTTCGAAATTCCCCTGGCTTCGCGGCCGCAACCGGAAGATCGGGGCGGCCTTGTCACGTCGGGCGAGCCCTTTTCGTTGCTGCGCGGGCGTGTTCTGTTGGTGGAAGACAATCCCACCAATCGCGACGTGGTCCGACGGCATCTGGAGCAGGCCGGGTGCCGGGTGGTGAGCGCCGAAAACGGCACGGAGGCCCTGTCCCGTCTGGATGGACAGAACTTCGACCTGGTGCTCATGGACGTGCAGATGCCCGGCATGGACGGCTGCCAGGCCACCCGCCTGATCCGCACCGGCGGGGGCCTCTCGGCGCGGATTCCCATCGTCGCCCTGACCGCCAACGCCACCGCCGACGATCATCGCAAATGCCTCGCGGCCGGAATGAACGATGTGCTGGTCAAGCCCTTGCGCAAACAGACCCTGCTCGACCGGGTCGGTCAATGGTTGGGACAAGAGGTGCAAGCGGCCGCGGCTGTGCAAGGGCAGGGCGAACCGCCCGCCGGCGGCGGGGATCCGCTGGCCTGTGATGAATTCCTCGCCGAACTGGGCGGCAATCGGGCGGCATTTGACGAATTGGTGGCGGGGCTCATGATTGACGGCGAACGTTCTCTGGTCGCCATCACCGAATGTCGAAAGCGCGGCGACCTGGCAGCCCTGGCGGTGCAGGCGCACGGCCTCAAGGGCGCTGCCGGTCTGATATGCGCCTACCCTCTTTATCACGCGGCCCGGCGACTGGAGCAGCGGGCTGCGGGAGAGGATGCCGGAGCGCTCGATCTCGCCATCGGGGAATTGCGCTTCGAGTTGGAGCGATTACGCGCTTTCTGCAGGAAAGACACCTTCGTTTGAAACAGGGCGAAAGAATAACGGTTCTATAATTCCACAGAAGGTTCAATGTCTGGTCTCACGCAAGGGCGCAAAGATCGCGAAGGGTCGACCGGATATCCCGCGGTGCTTTTCTCCGTGTCTTCGCGGCTTCGCGTGAAACCTTTGTCTGAAGAAAAAAGGGCAGCCGCGAGGCTGCCCTTTCTCGTTGGGCTGGAAGCCGGGATATCAGGGCTGCGCCAGCGCCGCGGCGATGGCCGCGATCTCCCGGGCGGTCAACCGGATGTTGTTCATGGTCGGGTTGTTGGTCGGCAGCCCGTCGCCGGCGGCGACCGAGAGACGGGTGTTGCCGGTCCAGTTGTAGACGTCGCCGATGCCGTCGCCGTCGCCATCGGTCTGGTCGGCGTTGGCCGTGGCCGGGCAGTTGTCCACGGTGTCGATCACACCGTCGTTGTCGCTATCGGCCACCGCGCCTGTGCCGCCTCCACCCCCGCCGCCGCAGGCGGCCAGGAGCGTCGTCGCGAAAATGGCTCCGGCCAGGGCGATATGGATCTTTCGCACTTGAGGACTCCAAAAAAAAACGCCCGGGCGGTTTTTTCATCCCCGGGCGCAGGCTTGTCGAAACAAAGGTTATTCGCTGATGGTGATGGGAATGCGCGCCGTCACCAGCAGGGCTTCCGCCTCCGATACTCCCAGCACCGCATTGCTGTAGAACCGGACGGCGGCAAAGTCGTTGACCGGTTCGGCGCTGCGGATCAGGGCGTCGAAGCGACGGGCCGTGGTCATGCGGTAGGGGGTGTTGGCCCGCAGTTCGAAAGCCTGATTGTAGCGGCCGAAGGGGGGCACGCCGAGGGCGCGGCCGTCGAAAGCGACGATCACCACGTCCACCGGAAATTCGACCTCGATGGTGTTGTAGGCGGCGTTGAGAACCCGCACCAGCACGGTTTGGTCGACCTGGGCGTCGACCGCCACTTGCATGCCGGTGACGCCGCTGTTGAGCTCGGGCGGAATCAGGCCCCCGGGCAGTCCGCCGCCGGCGGGAGCCGGGCCCGCCGGGTCGATGGTGCCGACGTCCCCACGGGAGGCCGGCACCGGAACGCCGGTCACGAACCAGTAGTCGGCGTTGAAGTCGTGGAAGAAGCCGCGAGGGAACTGGTCGTCGACCCCGGGCCGCAGCACCTCCGCGCCGGTGGGGGGAAAATCCTCGAGGTTCATGGGGCCGTCCTGGGTGTTGGCGCCGCCGGGGTAGAAGGCTTTGGCGTCGGAGGCCAGATCGCTCCACACCGAGTCGCGGTCGTCGAGCACCCACAGGGCCTCCACGTCGTAGGGCACGGTGAAGGCGTGCGGGTCGGTGACCGGGTCCGTGTCGCCATTGACGACGCCGTAGGTCGGATGCCCGGCGACGAAGCCCGGGAAGCGGTTGCCGAAATCCTCCAGGTTGGCGGCCGTGCGGCGCGGATAACCGCCGGCGTCGGGGCCCTCGAAGGCGTCGGGCGGTTCTACCAGAAACATGCCGTAGAGGCCGAACTCGAAGTGCTGCACCGTGTTGCGGTGGCAGTGGTAGAAATAGGTCCCGATGAAGTTGGGCTGCAACTGGTAGATGTAGTCGCCGATCTCCATCGAGCAATGCCCCACGCCGTCGTTCATCGGCGTCGGTTCGAGGCCGTGCCAGTGAATGGTGTGCGGCGGCGGACCGTGCCCCTGAGTGAGGCAGTGAAAGATCGCCCCGCGCGGCACGCGGATGGTTGGGCCGGGAAAAAATCCTCCGTTGTACGGAGAGCGAAGGTCCTCGTCGCGGAAGGTCATGAAGACCAGGTCCTTCTGGTCGTCCCAGGTGCGCAGGGTCAAGCCGTGGAGCAGGTCGCGATGGACGGTGTTCGCCACCGTCTCGCGAAAGGTGTCCGCTGCGGCCAGGGTCGCCTGCATGAAGGCGGGCACCGGGTTGGTTGGGGCGAGCAACTCAGGGGTCGCGGGGCTGTCCCGTGGCGGATCCCACATCTTGGTCCATGCTCCCTGCATGCCGGCAATTCTTCTGCGGGGTATTCTCACGCCTGATTTGGGCTCTATGGCCATGGTCAATCTCCTCTAAGCATCTTTTGCGGATGATCGCTCGCGGGTCAGCCGTCAGGCTGGCGTCGTCCCCTCGGGCCAGCCGCCCACGGGGCTGCCGGTTTCGCCGATCCGGCGGCCATGGTGCAGCATCATCTCGAATTCCTCGTCCATAGGGAAGTTCATCTGCCCCGAGGTGCTTCGGTCTCCCAGGATATAGATGCCGGCGATCATGCCGCAGTTGTAGTTGCCCCCCTGGGCGGTCTGCGAGGCCTCCGAGTGGTCGTGCATGGGATAGCACAGGGGCGACTGGCGCATCCCGATGTTGACCGTCTCGGTCGGGTCGTCGTAGCTCTGGGCCAGGGTGCCTTTGGGGGGAAAATACCGGTCGAGCTCGATCTCGGGCGGCCAGGTCCGGTTGTTCGCAGAACCAGGGACCAGCAGTCCCTGATCGGCGCGACCGATGCCGCGGGCGTTGGGGATATCGGGCGGCCGCATGAAGGGGATGGTGTAGTCGACCTGGGTCATGGCCGGGACGTTGTAGACGTCGACCCACAGCGGATTCTCCTGAGGTTCGTTGTCCACCGCCGTCACGTAGAAGTGGTTGGCGTGCAGGTGCAGCGAATGCGCCATCAGCCCGGCGTTGAGAATGCGCACCACGCAGGGTTCGCCGATACGGTGCATGGGGGTGATCGCCGGGTTGTGGTGGGCGAAGAAGCCCGACTGGCCGTTGATGGTGAAGAAGTGGGGCTTGCGGTTGAACTGGTCGCTCTTGGGCAATGCCTCGCTGTCGAGGGTGCGCGGGTCGTTGCTGGTGTTGCGGAAGGCGTCCCGGGTGAAGAAATTCACGAAATCGACCGCCGGGTAATCCTGCCCCGGATTCTGCCGGGCGAACAGGCCGACCTCTTCGAAGAGCACCGGGCTGGCCTGGTGGGCCAACCAGACATACTGGCGGAAGGGGTCGGTCTGGGTGGCGGGATCCCCCTCCTCCCAGGCCAGGCCGGGCCACCAGGGCGCGGAGCCGAAATCGTCGAACAGCTGCTGCACCGCGGAGCTGGGATTCTTGTAGGGGGTCCACCTGACGCCCGAGGCCTCCTCGGGCATGACGACGAACGCACCGTGCAAGCCCATCATCCGGTTCACCGGGGCATTGAGGTTGTCGTAGTAGAGGTAGACGCCCGGGTCCTTGGCCTGGAATTCGCCGCTGAAGGTTGCGCCGGGCTGAATGGGGCCGCTGTCGATCATCCCTTCGATAAAGAAGGCATGGGGGCCATCCAGATCGTTGGTCACGTTGATGGCGATGCGGTCGCCCTCGATGGCGAAGATCTGGGGGCCGGGATTGTCCGGCGCAAAGCGGGCCTCCTTGAACACCCAGTAATAGCAGAGGGCTTCGCCCGCGCCCGGGCTGTTGGGTTCATGGGTAATCATTTCCTTGAGGGCATCGGTAATGGTGAAGTTGAGGGTGTCGACAATCTGGCCGCCATCGCCTCCTTCGCCATTGCCGCTGCCGTCACTGTCACCGGCTGGCGGAGCGCTGCCGCCGCCCCCACCGCCGCCACCGCAGCCGACGACCAGGGCGGCCAAACCGTATCCCCCATAACGGAGAAAATCTCTTCTTCTCATCTGCCCTTTCCTTTCATGCCAAACGTCATGTTATCGGGGTGTGAGTGGTATTGGGTATAAGTGGCTTGATGCCACAACGCGCAACTTTAAGCTCTGACGCGACGACTTCAAGCCGCATCAGTCGAACTTTGCCCTTTTCGCTGGCGCGAAGCGAAAGCGCTGTCTCCAGGTGACGACAGCGGGGTATGTTGCAACGAACAAACCTTTAAACCGCCGAGGTAAACGAATTGCCTTTTGCTATATTTTTACTTTCCGCTCCGGAAAGTCTATGGGGGATAGTCCTACTATTTCAGTGGGAGATTGTAGTGCTTTTGGGGAGACACGGCTCGAATCAATTTCAGCCCATTTTTCTGCCCGTACTGACGGGCTTAAAGGCTTGGTTTCATTGCGGACGAGTACAACAGTCCGCTTGGCGGGGCGCCCCGGATCAACGTTGCTGAAGGATGGAGAAACTTCGCTCTTTCAAATATGATAAATTTTTATTAACTAATTTGCGGTAAATAGTTTGGCAAAATTAATTTTTTTGGTCGGTCAGGGGGCCGGAAAGGGGATGTGGGCCTGCATCCGAATAAACGCAGGTGTCAAGGCCGGGTCGTGTCCGCCGAAAGAAGGCGCCGGGCGGTCTATCCGTTGGCCCGTGCCCCGGGGCATCGCCGACGAATGCGCCGATGACGGGGCCTGCAGCGCGATCGCGGGTGGCCGTATCGGTCGTTGGCGCTCTCCTTTATCGTTCCGAAACCGGTTTCCCGCCGGGGCTCAGAACCAGGTCGAAGGTGCCGCGGTTTTCGCCCGCGGCGGGAAACTGCTGGGTGGCCAGGGTGGCGAAACCCGGGGCGCTGGCGACGATGTGGATATGCGGCGGGCGGGTGCCGTAGCGGCCGGGAAAGTGGGTTTCGAAGCGATAGCGGCCCTTGCGGTCGGAGAAGGTGGTCGCCCGCCAGCGGTCTTGGTAGCTTCCGTCGGGACCGGTGGTCCAGAGCTCGATCTTCGCCGCCGCAACCGGTCGGCAGTCGATGGCCGAACGGACCACTCCGGTGAGAAGGTAGCCGGTTCCGATCCGGCCGCGCACAGGAGCTCCGGCCCGATAGAAAGGGCCGGTGTCGTACTGGGCGGTCGGCGGGCAGCGAAAATCCAGCCGGGGAGTCTCTTCGGCGATCGTGGCCGTCGGCCCCAGGAACAGCGCTGCGATGAAGACAGTCAGGACTTTGGGGATAGCTTGCATGGGAGAAGTATAGCATCGCCGCCGGACCGCCGCCCGACGGGTGGGGAGCGGACGTCGTTGCGCCCGGCCATGCCCTTGAACTCCAGGCGCTACTCGTCGTGGTCCCGGCGCCGGCGCTTCATGTCCCGATGGATCGATTTCCACTTCTGTTTCTGCACCGTCTGGGCGGATGTGTCCTGGCGCAGGGCGGCATGGGCGAGCTGGCTGCGTTGCTTGAGGTAGCTCTCCAGGCGGGCGGGGTCGAGACTTTCGTCGCGCACCGCCTGCCGGATCGCGCAGCCCGGTTCCTCGTCGTGGCGGCAGTCGCGAAAGCGGCACTGCTGCGCCAGGGCGGCGATATCGGGAAAGGTGCTGGTCAGCCCCTCCTCGCTCTCCCCCCACAGGTGCAATTCGCGCAGCCCCGGCGTGTCGATGATCAGGGCGCCGCCGGGCAGGGAAAAGAGTTCGCGGTGGGTGGTGGTATGGGTGCCCTTGTTCACCGCGTCGCTGAGCGCTCCGGTGCGCTGGTGATCGGTGCCGGAAAGGCGGTTGAGCAGGGTCGATTTCCCTGCCCCCGAAGAGCCGAGCAGCACGAGAGTGCGACCGGGCACAAGGTAGGGCGAGAGATCATGCAGGCCCTCGCCGTCGCGGGCGTTGGTCGCCAGCACCGGGGTGCCGAAGGCGATCTCCTCGATCTCGGCGCGGCGCGCCTGCGCCGCGGGGCAGAGATCGACCTTGTTGAGGATGATGACCGGGGCGGCGCCGCTGTCGTAAACCAGGGTCAGGTAGCGCTCGATGCGCCGGGGGTTGTAGTCGCGATCGAGCCCGCTGACGATCAGTGCGGTATCGACGTTGGCCGCGAGCACCTGGGGCGCCCCCGGGGTCTCCGCGCGCCGTTTGCGGTTGCCCCCGGCGGCGCGCACCAGGGCGGTCTGCCGGGGGAGCACGGCCTGGACGCGCAGGCCATCTTCCGCGCGCGGGTCGATGATCACCCAGTCGCCCACTGCGGGAAGGGAATCCGGCGACGCCCCATGACGCAGCTGGCCGGAGAGCGCCGCGGTTTTCTCCCCTTCGGCGTCGAGCAGGGTGTAGAAGCCGCCCGCCGCGCGGGCGACCCGGGCAGCGGCGAGCGCCTGCTGCTCATAGGGCCTGAAATGCTTTTCGAAGTGGGCGTTCCAGCCCAGATGCGCGACGCTCATGGAACCATTCCTTTGTGGGGCCGATCGGGAAATGATCTGGGGGAAGCACGCCCGCCGCCGGCGGACCACCCAGACTACCCTTTCATCTTCCGTCTTTTCAAGCTCCGAGCATTCCGGCCGCGCCCTGATCGACGCGATGTCATCGGGCGCTTACCACTGGATGAAGAAAACCGCCAGCAGGGTCAGGCCGATTCCCCAAAGCCTGGGGCGGGTCATCTGCTCCCGGTAGAGAAGGGCCGAAAGGGTTATGGCGATCACGAAGTGCATGCCGGTGATGAGGGCGATCACCGAAAGGGGGCCGTCCGTCAGGGCAGCCAGGAAGGCATAAAAGCCGAAAAAATTGAGCAGCCCCATCAGTACGCCGATCTTTACGGCTTCTGCGGGGTGCGCAGCGGTCTTTCCCTTGCCCCACTTTTTTTCGATGGCCAGAGAGAAAAAGGTCGCCAGCAGATAGGTCAGGGCCATGAACCCGGCCTTGCTGGTGGAAACCGCCGCGAGCTTGCTGGAGATCGATGCGGCTGCACCGCACAGCACGCAGACGGTGATGAAGAGAAGGCCAGCCCCGGTCTTTCCCTCGGGGAGGCTTGCGCTTCCCGCCTCCCTGGTCAGCACCGCCACCACACAGAACCCGAGAATAATTCCGATCCACTGAAACTGGCTTGGTCGCTCGCCGAAATAGAGGACCGAAAAGACGATCACCGCCAGAATGCTCAGCCGGGTCAGCGGAAAGGTGATGCCGGCCGGCAGATGCTTGAGGGCCTCCATGTGGGCGACGGTCGCCAGGGTGAATGAGACGCTGTTGACCAGCGCCAGGACGACCAGCGCCCGGAGGTCGCCGGCGGGCTCCCCGGAAGTAAAGAAGACCGCGCTGCTCAACAGGGTGACCGTGCCCATGAACACGGCGGTGGTCAGAGGCGAACTACAGCCGCGCTCTGCCGCGACCTTGTAGAAAAAGCGCTGGGTTCCCAGCAGCAGCAGGGCGGCAACGCTGAAAAAATACCATTGGGGCATGACGGCCATTCGGCAAGGGGGTGGTCTTCGGTCGGACCGGGGCGATCGGAAACAGAGCCGGTTTATTTCGACGCCTGGCTCTCCTGAAATTCTTCGGTGGTAAAGACCAGGACCCTGGTCGATTTGCCGTCGGGGTTGATGTACAGTTCGGAAATTCCCATGCTCTTGTCCGAAAGCCAGGAGTCGGTGAAAACATCGAGGGGCACGGCCTCGGGCTCGTATTTCCGGCCGATGGGCCGGGCGTTTTTCAGATATTCGACAACTCTCTCCCCGCTGGACCAGACCGGCAGGGAGAAGCCCGTTTTTTCGATGTCCAGGGCGTAGATGTTTTTGTGCGCGCCCCGCGCTATCCACACCTGTCCGGAGGCTTCGATTTCTTCCAGAAAAATTTTCTCGCCGATATATTCGATACTCATTGCGTTCCCAGCCATTTTCAGACCAAGAGGCTCGGGGCCCGGGCACCGGGTGAACCCCTGTCCGCGCCTGCGTCCATTCCCCCCCTGGCCGAAGTGTGCGGCCTTGGCGTCTTGCTTCGAATCTATCACAAGAAGCGCGATTGTCATCTTCTGCTCCCTTTGCGAACGGGGGCCGCACCTGGGCGTCGGCTGAAACGGGTTGCCGTTGGCGGGCGTTCGATGGTACAAAAGATGGTTATCCGTCGAACCACAGGGATTGCCTCTGTGGTTTTTTCTTTGTCGCGATATAAAGGAAGTCTTCTATCCATGATCAGCGCTCACAACGTGGCTCTCGCCTACGGCAAGAGGGTCATTTTCAAAGACGTCAACATCAAGTTCATCCCCGGCAACTGCTACGGCCTTATCGGCGCCAACGGCGCCGGCAAATCGACCTTTCTTAAAATTCTCGCCGGCGAATCGGAGCCGGACAAGGGCGAGGTCTCCGTCGGCCCCGGCGAGCGCATCGCCATGCTGCGCCAGGACCATTTCGCCTTCGACGAAGAGACGGTCTTCAACACCGTGATGATGGGGCACGCACAGCTCTACCGGGTGATGGCCGAGCGCGAGGCGCTCTACGCCAAGGGCGATTTCACCGAAGAGGACGGGGTGCGCTCGGGCGAGCTGGAAGCCGAGTTCGCCGAGATGAACGGCTACGAGGCGGAAGCCGAGGCGGCGGTGCTCCTCAACGGCCTGGGCATTCCCGAAGAGCTGCGTCACAAGCCGATGAAGGCCCTCGAAGGGGGGGAGAAGGTGCGCGTGCTGCTGGCCCAGGCCCTGTTCGGCAATCCCGACATCCTGCTCCTCGACGAGCCCACCAACCACCTCGATCTCAAGTCGATCGCCTGGCTCGAGGATTTTCTCTCCCGCTTCCAGAACACGGTCATCGTGGTTTCCCACGACCGCCACTTTCTCAACCAGGTCTGCACCCACGTGGCCGACATCGACTTCGGCAAGATCACCGTCTACGTGGGCAACTACGACTTCTGGTACGAGGCGAGCCAACTGGCGCTCAAGCAGAAGCAGGAGGAAAACCGCAAAGTCACCGAAAAGGCCAACGAGCTCAAGGAGTTCATCCAGCGCTTTTCCTCCAACGCCTCCAAGGCCAAGCAGGCGACCTCGCGCAAGAAGCTGCTCGACAAGCTCACTATCGAGGACATGCCGGTATCCTCGCGCAAGTACCCCTTCGTCGTCTTCAAGCCCGAGCGCCCCTGCGGCGACATCATCCTCGAGATCAAGGATCTCTCCAAGACCGTCGACGGGGTCCGGGTGCTGGATAATTTCAGCCTCACCGTCAGCAAGGGGGACAAGGTCGCCTTCGTCGGCGGCGACGGCCAGACCAAGACCACCCTGTTTCAGATTCTCGCCGGCGAGCTCGAGCCCGACAGCGGCAGCTTCCGCTGGGGGGTGACCATCACTCCGGCCTACTTCCCCAAGGAGAACGGCCGCTACTTCGAAAACGACCTCAACCTGATCGAGTGGCTGCGCCAGTTCGCCCCCCACGAAGGGGAGAGCTTCGCCCGCGGCTTTCTCGGGCGCATGCTCTTCTCCGGCGAAGAGGCGACCAAGCGCTCGACGGTGCTCTCCGGCGGGGAGAAGGTGCGCTGCATGCTCGCCAAGATGATGCTCACCGGGGCCAACGTGCTGGTCTTCGACGAGCCGACCAACCACCTCGACCTCGAGTCGATCACCGCGCTCAATAACGGATTGGTCGCCTTCCCGGAGGTGATCCTGTTCGCCTCCCACGACCACAAGTTTCTCTCGACCGTGGCCACCCGCATCGTCGAGTTCATCCCCGGCGGGTTCATCGAGCGCACCATGACCTTCGACGAATACCTGGAGAGCCCCGAAGTGGCGAAGGTGAGGGAGAAGCTCGCCCCGGGGCAGGCTGAGCTGAAACTGTAGGGGACGTCCGACGGTGCGCAATGCGCCTTGACGGGAGTTGATTTCATGAACGAAACGTTGAACAGTATTGAAAAGCGCCGCAGCATCCGCTCCTTTACCGAGCGGCCGGTCTCGCAGGAGGATCTGACCGCCATTCTCGAAGCGGCCAACCAGGCCCCTTCGGCCCACAATCAGCAGGCGTGGCGGTTTGTGGTGGTGCGCGGACAAAAGAAAGACGAGTTGGCCGCCCGGGTCAGCGCCCGCGCCGGCGATTTCCCCAAGGCCTCCTCGGCGCTGCTGCGCATGGCCGCACGCAGCATCAAGTCTGCGCCGGTGGTCATCGCCGTGGTCAACACCGGCGAGCTGATCAGCCACGGGACGCAGCTCTTCAAGCTCGGTACCGAGCAGTCCCGCGATTTCTTCCGTACCATGGAGATCCAGAGCTCGGCCGCCGCCGTCGAGAACATGCTCCTGGCCGCCACCTCCCTCGGGCTGGCCACCGTGTGGCTCGGGGTGCTCTTCCTGATCAAGGACGAGGTGATGGAATTCTTCGGCGAGCCGCAAGGGGAATTCATGGCGGTCATCCCGGTCGGCTATGCCACCCGGGAGAGCCAGGGGCCCGGCAAAAGGCCGCTGGAGATGCAGGTGCGGGTGCTGGAGTAAGCGGGGGTGAACGTGGGAGTCGGGCCAGGCGTCCCCAAAATCTCCGGAGGTGATTCGTGACGCATAAGAAAACGGCCGATCATAGCGAAGAAGGGATCGAGATCCCCTATGACCAGATCAACCCGGAGACCCTGCGTCATATGATCCAGGAGTTCGTGTCCAGAGACGGCGCCGACTGGGGTGAGGCCGGCTGCACCCTTGAGAACAAGGTCACCCAGGTGCTGCAGCAACTGAAGGACAAAAAGGCGAAAGTCGTTTTCGACCTGAAGTCGCAGGCGGCGAACATCGTTGACTGCCGGTGAGAGCGCGTCATGGGTGATAAGGTTTATTGCCTCACTGCGACGGTGGCCCGCCGGGTGCTCGCGGCGCTGGACCGGGGTGAGAAGCGCATCGATATTTCCCTCGATCTGAACCTCTCTCGCGCAACCTTTGTCCTCTGCGGCGAGGCGCTGGTGCTCGATGCGGACACCTGTCTGGACCGGGAGCGGCTGCAGCAGATCGCGGCCAAGGAGAACCGGATCTTCTCCCTGGAAATGGGCCGGCTCGAGGTGCTCGAGGACAGGAGCAACGGTTATTACAAACTCGTCCCCACCGACCGGGCGCCGCTGCTGGAAATCAGCGGGGTCAAGATGCACCTTTCCAAGGGCATCGACCCCTGCGAGAGCGCCGGGCAGATGGCCGCGCAGGTGGTGAAAAAAGGAAGCCGGGTGCTCGACACCTGCAGCGGGCTCGGCTATGCGGCCGCCGCCGCGCTCAGGCTCGGCGCGCGCGAGGTCGTTTCCGTCGAAAAGAGCGCCACGGTCAGGGCCCTGCGCCGGAAAAACCCCTGGTCACAGAGGATCTTCGGACCGGATATCCAGCTGGTTGAGGGGGATGTCGACGACTATATCCGCGGGCTCGCGGCGGCATCCTTCGACGCGGTGATTCATGATCCCCCCCGATTTTCCCTCGCCGGCGAGCTCTACGGCGAGAGCTTTTACCGGGAAATCCACCGGGTGCTCCGGAGGCGCGGGGCCCTGTTCCACTACACCGGCAACCCCCATCAGGTCAAACGCGGCAGCAGCTTCGTCGACCACGCCGTGCGGCGACTGCGCGCGGCCGGTTTCTCCCGGGTGGTGAAAGTCGCCGAACTCATGGGCGTCACCGCCTGGAAATAACCAGCCGCTCCAGCGATCTGGCCGTGCAAAGTTCGCCCAGGGGGCGTTATTCGTCGGCGCCCGATTTGTGGGAGGGTGCTTCCAGCAGCGGCTTGAGAAACCTCTCGAAGGTGACCTTCTGCTTGGCGGTCAGCAGGTCGAGATTGCCATCGTTGTCGAGCAGGAAGATGCCGACGCCGATGACCGTCCGCGGCAGATAGCCGGTCCCGGCAACGCTCTTTTCGATGTCATCGGTGCGCTTGCCGATCAGGTGGTCGAGCGTGTCCAGGTCGAGTTCCATCGTCTGTTCTCCCGCAGAGTGGGTTGTCTGTTGCATGAAGCGATCTCTCTCCTCCGGGCTTCGCCGCCGGCTTTCGGCTTGCGGGATGGCAGATCTTGAGCTAAAAGAAGGATCACACCGAAAAAAACGCAAGGAGCCAAAAGCCATGCACGACCTGTTACCGGATGGAGAAGACTTGCGCCGCGCCGTCAGGTGGGTGTCCGCCAATCTGCAGGAAAACCCCGACCAGCGCCTTGGCCCATTGGTTCAGTCGGCGACCTTCAAGTTCGATCTTTCGCCCAGGGACGCCAATTTCCTGACCGATTTCTTCACCCAGGCCAAAGAGGGGTCATGAGCTTTCCCGCTTAAAGGCGGGTGTCTCTTTTCGTCCGTCCTGTCAAAACCAAGGGCGGCCTCTCCGGCCGCCCTTGGTTCATCTTACCTGCCCCACTTCTGCTCGATCCGGCGCATGGCCTGGTCAAGTTCGGCTTGGGCAGGATCATTCTGGCGCTTTTTCAGCTCGGGGACAGTTTACTTGATTCCCCTCTCGATTTTCCGAGCGGCCTCCATCAAAAGAGGCAATTCACCCTGGATCGTATTCCAGACAATTTCCAGATCGACGCCGAAATACTCATGGATCAGCAGATTGCGGAAATCCTTGACGTCCTGCCAGGGGACGTCGGGAAAGCTCTGCTTCAATTCGGTTGCGAGCTTTCCCACAGCCTCCCCGATGATTTCGAACTCGCGGATCACCGCCATGTAGCGCATGCGATCCGTCACAAAAGCATTAAAGTCGATCCCCTTGACATAACTGCGGATCGCTGCACCCGATTCAAGAATGTCTCGGCAATAGAGTCTGTCCGATCGCCTAGACATGGATGATGTCCTTGGCAATTACTTCCCTGACCTGCGGCTTCAGGGCGCTTTCGATCCCAAGGTCGACCGGTCGCCCCAACTCCTGCTCAAGGTAGCGGCGCAGGCCGAAGAAGTTGCGCAGCGATTTGTAGTCGGAGCGCAGTTCAACGGCAATGTCGATGTCGGAACTTTCCTGCCCCTCGGCCCTCGCATAGCTGCCGAAGAGAGCGATGCGCGTCACGCCGAAGCGGTGCGCCAGTTCTTCCTTGTGGCTTGTCAGGAAGTCGATGATATCGTTTCGATTTCTGACCATCTCAGCACCTCCGCAGGCATGTTGCGAGTATAGGTTCTATTCCCTCCGGAAGCAAGAAAGGGCGGCCAGATCGGCCGCCCTTTCGCCATCGCGTCTTACCTGCCCCACTTCTTCTCGATCCGGCTCACCGCCGCTTCGATGTTCGCGCGGTCGCCGAAGGCGCTGAGGCGGAAGTAGCCCTCGCCGCTCGGGCCGAAGCCGCTGCCGGGGGTGCCGACCACGTGGCATTCGGTCAGAAGCTTGTCGAAGAAATCCCAGCTGCTCATCCCCTCGGGCGTCTTCAGCCAGATGTAGGGGCTGTTGACCCCGCCGTAGCAGGTGATGCCGGCGGCGGTGAGTCCTTCGCGGATGATGCGGGCATTTTCCATGTAGTAATCGATAATCTCGCGGGTCTCCTTCCAGCCCTGGTCTGAATAAACCGCCTGGGCGGCTTTCTGCACCGGGTAGGAGACGCCGTTGAACTTGGTGCTCTGGCGGCGGTTCCACAGCTTGTTGAGGGAGACCTTCTCGCCCTGGGCGGTTTTTCCCATCACCTCTTCGGGCACCACGGTCAGGGCGCAGCGCACCCCGGTGAAGCCGGCGGTCTTGGAGAAGCTGCGGAACTCGATGGCGCATTTCTTGGCGCCTTCGATCTCGTAGATGGAGTGGGGGATGCCATCTTCGGTGATAAAGGCCTCGTAGGCGGCGTCGAAGAAGATGACCGCGTCGTTGGCGTTGGCGTAGTCGACCCATCTCTTGAGCTCGTCTTTGCTGGCGACGGTACCGGTGGGGTTGTTGGGGAAGCACAGGTAGATGATGTCGACCTTTTCCTCGGGCAGGTCGGGGGTGAAGCCGTTCTCCTCGGTGCAGGGGAGGTAGACGACCCCCTCGTAGTAGCCTTTTTCGTTGGCTTCGCCGGTGCGCCCGACCATGACGTTGGTGTCGTTGTAGACCGGGTAGACGGGGTCGCCGATGGCCACCTTGTTGGAGAGGTCGAAGATGTCGAGAATGTTGGCGCAGTCGCACTTGGAGCCGTCGGAGATGAACATCTCGCGGGTCTTGAGCTCGACGCCGAGGGGCTTGTACGATTTCTCGATGATGGTGTCGATCAGCCACTCGTAGCCCTGCTCGGGGCCGTAGCCGTGAAAGGTCTCGCTCCGGCCGAGATCGTCGACGGCGTCGTGGAGCGCCTTGAGCACGGTGGGGGCCAGCGGCCGGGTCACGTCGCCGATGCCCAGGCGAATCACCTTGGCGTCGGGGTTGGCGTTGGTAAAGGCCTTGACCCGGCGGCCGATTTCGGGAAAGAGATAGCCGGCCTTGAGTTTCAGGTAGTTGTCGTTGATGCGTGCCATTCTTTAAAACCTCCGAAAAATTATTTTACAGAGATATTCAGGATAGACAGGATTTTTGCAATTGGCTCTTTATCCTGATCATCCTGTGCATCCCTGTTGATTCAGGTTTTTAGTTATTTGAGCCCCAGCACGTCCTGCATGTCGTACAGGCCGGGGACCTTTCCGCCGAGCCATTCGGCGGCGCGCACGGCGCCGCGGGCGAACATGTCGCGGCTCATGGCGCGGTGGGTGATCTCGATGCGCTCGCCCATGCCGATGAAATAGACGGTGTGCTCACCGACGATGTCGCCGCCGCGCACGGTCTGCATGCCGATCTCTTCCTTGCTGCGTTCGCCGGTCATCCCCTCGCGGTGAAAGACCGCGCAGTCGTCGTAGTCGCGGCCGAGGGCTTCGGCCACCACCTCGCCCATGCGCACGGCGGTGCCGCTGGGGGCGTCCTTTTTCTTGTTGTGGTGCAGTTCGACGATTTCCACATCGAAGCCGTCGCCGAGAATCTTCGCCGTCTCTTGCAGCAGTTTGAAGCAGGCGTTGACCCCGACGCTCATGTTGGGGGCGAGCACCACCGGGATATCCTGCGCCAGCTTGGCCACCCACTCGCGCTGTTCGGGGGTGAAGCCGGTGGAGCCGATCACCATCTTTTTGCCCAGGCGCGAGCAGACCTCGAGGTTTTTCAGGGTGACGTCGGGAAAGGTGAAGTCGATGAGCACATCGGCGGCGGCCAGGGCCTTCTCCAGGTCGTCGCTGATGGCGACGCCGAGTTGGCCGCAGCCCGCGATCAGGCCGGCGTCCTGCCCGACCATGGCATGGCCGGGGCGCTCGGCGGCACCGGCCAGTTCGAGCCCTTCGGCGTCCTTGACGGCGGTGATGATGCGTCCGCCCATGCGGCCGGCGGCGCCGGTAACGGCGATTTTGATCATAAAAATATCCCTTTTGTCTCGCGCCCGTTCGCTGCGCTCACTCAAGGCGCAGAGAGCGCAAAGAAAACCCAAAGACCTGAAACTCTGCGTGCTCTGCGCCTCTGCGAGAGATGATTGGAAAGGTTTTAAATCAGCTTGTACGTCTTCAGCACGCCCTTGAGTTGCTCCAGCTTGGCCTCGCTCATCTCGCACAGGGGCAGGCGCAGGGTGCCGCCGATCTTGCCCATCAACGCCAGCGCGGTTTTGACCGGGACCGGGTTGGCGTCGATGAACATGGCGTTGTGCAGCGCGAGCAGCTCGAGATGCAGCTTGCGGGCGTCGTCCCAGCGGCTCTCCTGCACCGCGGTGACCATGGCCTTGACCTCTTTCGGAATGACGTTGGCGGAGACCGAAATCACCCCCTTGGCGCCGCACGCCATCATCGGGAAGGTGAGAAAGTCGTCGCCCGAGAGCACGTCGATCTGGTCGCCGGCCTTGGCCAGGATTTCGCTGACCTGGGTCAGGTTGCCCGAGGCCTCCTTGACCGCGACGATGTTGCCGATCTCGGCCAGGCGGGCGGTGGTGTCGGCGCTCATGTTGACCCCGGTGCGTCCGGGGACGTTGTAGAGCACCTGGGGCAGCGCCACCGCCTTGGCAATCGCCTGGTAATGGCGGTAGATGCCTTCCTGCGAAGGCTTGTTGTAATAGGGGCAGACCAGCAGCAGGCCGTCGGCGCCCATTTCCTTGGCGTGCTGGGAGAGGTCGATGGCTTCGCTGGTGGAGTTGGCGCCGGTGCCGGCAATGACCGGAACCCGCTTGTTGACCTGCTCGATGCAGGTTTTGATGACTCGCGGATGTTCGTTGAAGTCGAGGGTGGCCGACTCGCCGGTGGTGCCGCAGGGCACGATGACGTCGGTGCCGTTCTCGAGCTGGAACTCGATCAGCCGGCGGTATCTTTCCTCGTCGAAGCTGCCGTCGTCCTTGAAGGGCGTGACGATGGCGACCATGGATCCTTGGAACATGATGTCCTCCTCCAGAGAAAACAGAGATCCCCTTGCTCATCCCGGCGGATGGCCGGGGTCAATCGAATGAGTATGAGGGGGCCGGCTAAATCCAGTCGGGGATGGTTTCGCCCCGCACCAGATCGTCCAGCGTTTCGCGCTCGCGGATGACGGCGAACTTATCGCCGCTGACCATGACCTCGGCCACCCGCGGGCGGCTGTTGTAATTGCTGCTCATGGTGAAGCCGTAGGCGCCGGCGGACATGAAGGCCATCAGGTCGCCCTGCTTGAACATCGGCACCTGGCGCTCCTTGACCAAAAAATCGCCGGTTTCGCAGATCGGGCCGACGATGTCGGCGCCGACCAGGCCGTCCTGGTCCTTGACCACCGGCTGCACCCCGTGGAAAGAGCCGTAGAGCGCCGGGCGGGCGAGATCGTTCATGCCGGCGTCGATGATGATGAAATGCTTGTCGTCGCGCTCCTTGGTGAACAGGCACTTGGCGGCGAGGATGCCGGCATTGCCGGCGATGTTGCGGCCCGGCTCGAAGATCAGGTGCAGGCCGAGGTCCTTGGTCTCCGCCCGGATCGCGCTGCCGTAGTCCGCGGGCAGGGGGGGCGCTTCGGCGTCGTACTGGATGCCGAGGCCGCCGCCGAGATCGAGATATCTGAGCGCGATGCCCGCGGCGCGCAGTTCGGCGATGAGTTCCTTGAGCTTCTTGATCGAATCGACGAAGGGTTCGACCTTGGTCAGCTGGCTGCCGATGTGGCAGTCGATGCCGAGAATCTCGAGGTTCGGCATCTGGCTGGCGCGCTGATATTCGGCGATGGCGTTTTCCATGGTGATGCCGAACTTGGCTTTTTTCAGGCCGGTGGTGATGTAGGGATGGGTCTGGGGATCGACGTTGGGATTGACCCGGATCGCGATCCCCGCCTTCTTGCCGATGCGGCCGGCGACTTCGTTGATGCGATCGATTTCCTGCTCGGACTCGACGTTGAACATCAGAATATCGCTGTTGAGGGCGTATTCGATTTCGTCGTCGCGCTTGCCGACGCCGGAGTAGACGATTTTTTTCGGGTCGATGCCGGCCTTCAGGGCGCGGAAGAGCTCGCCCCCGGAAACGATATCGACCCCGCCGCCGAGCTTGCCGAGCATCTTGAGCACGGCCAGGTTGGAGTTGGCTTTCACCGAGTAGCAGATGGTGTGGGGGGCTTGCGCGAAAGCCTCGTCGAAGGCTTTGAAATGACGCTCGAAAGTGGCCTGTGAATAGATGTAAACGGGGCTGCCGACGGCGGCCACGATCTCGGCGACCGGGACCTCTTCGGCGTGAAGTTCATTGCCTTTGTACTGGAAATAATGCATGGGGTCTCGTTTCCTCCTGCTATGGACTCAATAGGTGAATAACCGTGAAAACAAACCAGAATAACTAACATACCTCGATGGATAAGTCAAAAAGCCGGGAGGTTCAGCGTCCGGCGGCCGGAGTGGCCGCGGCCTCGGGGGAGCGAGGCGAAAGCACCGTTGCGCCGGCGAGGCGCACCGCGCTGCGCACCGCGTAGAGGTAAGGGGTGCCGTTGTTCAGCCCGAAATCTTCGTAAACGGTCGCGGCCAGGGGCTCGCGATTGAGAGGCGCGGGGGGGAAGGGGCTGTCCGGCGTCCGGCGAAAAATAAAGTAGCCGAGCAGTTCGGCCCCCTGGCGGGTTTCGGCAACGGCGGACCAGTTCAGTCGCACCAGCCGATCGTGACCGCTCGCGGCCACCTCTGTCGGTGGTTGGGGGGGGATCAGCGTCGTCAGGCTGAGGGTGGCCGGTTGCCCCGCCTGTCCATCGGCGTCGACGGGGGTGATGCGGTAGCGATAGCCGGTGCCGCTGGTAATCGCCGTGTCGAACCAGGAGAGGCGCGTGTCCTGCTGAAAGATGCCGCGCAAATAATCGAGGTCGACCTCGCGCAGCAAGATGGAGGTGTCGCGGCATTCGGGGCAGTCTTCGGTCGGGTCGAAACTCATGCGCCAGATCTGGAAGCCTGCCAGATCGTCGAGGGGGGAGCCGTCGAGATTGGTGGTGGGCTTCTCCCAGGAGAGAAGGACGCTCTCCCCCATCTGCTGGGCCAGGGGGACCAACGGCGCGGCCGGCACCGGTTCTTCCAGCGGCCGCACCGGCCCCTTCTTGCCGCAGGCCGAAGCGAGAAGCAGCAGGACCAGCCCGACCGCAACGCGGCTAAGAGATTGGCTAGGGAACCAAAAGGGCATCAGCAAAGACTCTCACCCGGGAAAACAGGCATCCACTATGATCCTCAAAGGATTTTCCTTCGTGGTGAAAATAAACGGTTACCCCCGGCGCTCCGCCCGCGCCCGCGCGATCTCGCGCTCCACCGCCTCGCGGGCGGTGCCGCCGGTGGCGCGGCGGGCGTTGACCGAGGCGTCGAGGGTGACGTAGTCGTAAATATCCGCGTCGATCAGATCGGAGAACTGGCGGAATTCATCGAGACGCAGCTCGGGGATGTCCTTGCCGTGCTCGATGCAGTAGCGCACGGTCTTGCCGACGACCTCGTGCGCCTGGCGAAAGGGCAGCCCCTTGCGCACCACGTAGTCGGCGACGTCGGTGGCGGTGGAGAAGCCGCGGGCGGCGGCCACCCGCATGTTCTCGGCCTTGACTTGGAGCTGGGCGATCATGTCGGCGAAGATCTTGAGGCTCCCCTTGACCGTGTCGATGGTGTCGAACAGCGGCTCCTTGTCCTCCTGCATGTCCTTGTTGTAAGCCAGCGGCAGCGATTTCATCAGGGTCAGCAGCGCCACCAGGTTGCCGTAGACCCGGCCGGTCTTGCCGCGCACCAGCTCGGGGACGTCGGGATTTTTCTTCTGCGGCATGATCGAGCTGCCGGTGCAGAAGGCGTCGGTCAGCTCGATGAAGTCGAAATCGGCCGACGACCACAGGATCAGCTCCTCCGACAGGCGCGAGAGGTGCATCATCAGGATCGAGCCGGCGGCGCAGAATTCGAGGGCGAAGTCGCGGTCGGAGACCGAGTCGAGGCTGTTGCGGGTTACCCCACCGAAGCCGAGCTGCTCGGCGACGAACTCGCGGTCGATGGGAAAGGTGGTGCCGGCGAGAGCCCCGGCCCCGAGCGGCAGCACGTTGAGGCGCCGGGCGACATCGGCCAGGCGGCCGGCGTCGCGCTGGAACATCTCGTAATAGGCGAGCAGGTGATGGGCGAAGAGCACCGGCTGGGCGGTCTGCAGGTGGGTGTAGCCCGGCATGATCACCGCGAGATTGGCCTCGGCCTGGGTCAGCAGCGCCTCCTGCAGCCGGTCGAGGTAGCCGCCGATCTCCTGGAGCTCGTCGCGCAGGTAGAGGCGCACGTCGAGGGCCACCTGGTCGTTGCGCGAGCGCGCGGTGTGCAGCTTGCCGCCGACCGGGCCGATGCGCTCAATGAGGCGCGCCTCGATGTTCATGTGGATGTCCTCGAGACTCACCTTGAACTCGAAATTGCCGGCTTCGATATCGGCGAGAATCGCCTCGAGGCCGGCGACGATCTGCTCGGCATCGCTCTCGGCGATGATCCGTTGCCTGGCCAGCATGCGGGCATGGGCGATGGAGCCCTGGATGTCGTAGCGGTACATGCGCTGGTCGAAGGCGATGGAGGCGGTGAACTCCTCGACGAACTTGTCGGTGGGCTGGGTGAAACGGCCGGCCCAGGGTTTGTCGCTCATTCAGGTACTCCGTTGGGAAGGAAAGTCATTCGCTTTTGCGCAGCGGCATCCAGCCGCCGGGAACTTCTTGGTCCGGTTTCAGGTCTTCCGGGCGAACCCGGCTCCAGGGAAGGCCCGGAAAGATCTTCGACAGGATGTGGCGGCCGCCGGGGGGCAGCTCCATGTCCGGCAATGAATCCCGCTCCGCCCAGATCGCCTCGGTGCACTCCGTGCCATTGGGGCGCAACTCGCGGGACAGGGGCGCCGCCCGGTAGAAGAGGATGACGAAGTGATCCTCGTTCTTTCCCACGCCAATATGCTCGAAGACATCGATCAGGCCTTCGACCTGCACCTCGATGCCGACCTCCTCGCGCACCTCGCGGTGCAGCGCCTGCAGGATCGGCTCGCCGTGGTCGATCTTGCCGCCGGGCATCACCCACAGGCTGCAGAAGGGCTCGATGCAGCGGCGGGTGAGCAGGACCCGTTCCCGTTCGTCGATGACGCAGGCGACGACCGCGGTTTTAATCGCTTTTTTCTGGAATTCCATGGCCAAACCGCAGGGGCGCAGCATGCTGCGCCCCTGCTACATTCGGTGCCGGGTAACTATTCACCCTGGTCCGAAAGGGGGCTCGCGGCATCCATGGCGAAGGTCGCATGAACCCTTCCCTGGGGCTTGACCGGCGCCATCCGGNNGCCCCTGAGCTGAATAGTTACGGTGCCGGTTTATTTCTTCTGCCGCTGAATCGCCGCGATGCGCAGGCGCAGGGCGTTGAGTTTGATGAAGCCCTCGGCGTCGGCCTGGTTGTAGACCTCGTCGGCCTCGAAGGTGGCGAAGTCGACGTTGAACAGGCTGTCGGTCGCCGAATCGCGCCCGACCACGCGGCAGTGCCCCTTGTAGAGCTTGATGCGGGCCTTGCCGTTGACGCTCTGCTGCGATTCGTCGATCAGCGCCTGCAGCACCTTGCGCTCCGGGGAGAACCAGTAGCCGTTGTAGATCATCTCGGCGTAGCGCGGCACCAGCGAATCGCGCAGGTGCATGACCTCGCGGTCCATGGTGATCGATTCCACCGCCCGGTGCGCCTCTTCGAGGATGGTGCCGCCGGGGGTTTCGTAGACGCCGCGCGATTTCATGCCGACGTAGCGATTCTCCATGAGGTCGACCCGGCCGATGCCGTGCTTGCCGCCGAGATCATTGAGCTTCGCCAGCAGCTTGGCCGGGGAGAGACGCTCGCCGTTGACCGCCACCGCATCGCCCTTCTCGAATTCGATCTCGACGTACTCGGGCTGGTCGGGCGCGTCTTCGGGACGCACGGTCAGGGCGTACATCTCTTCCGGGGCCTCGGCCCAGGGGTTTTCGAGAATGTCGCCCTCAAACGAGATGTGCAGCAGGTTGCGGTCGGAACTCCAGGGAAACTTCTTGCTGGTCGGCACCGGAATGCCGTGCTGCTTGGCGTAGGCTTCCAGGGCGGTGCGGCTTTTCAGGTCCCACTCGCGCCAGGGGGCGATGACCTTGATCGCCGGGTCGAAGTGGTAGTAGGCGAGCTCGAAGCGCACCTGGTCGTTGCCCTTGCCGGTGGCGCCGTGAGAGACCGCGTCGGCCCCTTCCTTGGCGGCGATCTCCATCTGCGCCTTGGCGATCAGCGGGCGGGCGATGGAGGTGCCGAGAAAATAGCGTCCCTCGTAGATGGCGTTGGCCCGGAACATGGGGTAGACGAAGTCGCGGGTGAATTCCTCGCGCAGATCGAGAATGTGGCAGGCGCTGGCGCCGGTCTTTTTCGCTTTCTCCGGAATATGGTCGAGCTCTTCGCCCTGGCCGAGGTCGGCGGAGAAGGCGATGACCTCGCAGCCGTACTCCTCGGTGAGCCACTTGAGGATGATGGATGTGTCGAGGCCGCCCGAATAGGCCAGGACAACCTTGTTAACCGAACCCTTTTTCGCCATGGATGTTCTCCTTTGATAGGAAAAATTCAGGGGTCGGAATCCGGGAAGTCGTCGAACGTCCCGGGCCGACCGCTGTTTTCTCAGAGTTGAATCACGTAAGTTGCCGCCAGGCGGTCGTGCAGTCCCTGCTTGTTGCGGTCGAAAGCCACCATCACAAAGCCGAAGCCGAACAGGATGGTGGAGAGAAACTTGCCGAGCACCTCGCGCAGGAAAGCGCGGCCGAAGCCGACCTCGCTCCCATCGACCCGGACCACTTTGATCCGCATCGCCATTTTCCCCGGCGTCTGGCCGCAGTAGCCGGTAAAGAACACCTTGTAGGTCTGCCACAGGGCAAAGTTGAACAGGGCCAGGGTGACCACCTGCAGGTGGCGCAGGTGCGGCCCGCCCAGAAACGCATCGGCGAAAAAGCCGAGCAGCCAGCCGAGAGTGAACTGCAGGGCACTGACCGCCACCGAATCGATCAGTGCCGCGACCACCCGCAGCCAGAAACCGGCTTTTTCCCGGCTTTCGGCAAAGGTCATGGCCGCAAGCGGTTCCTGCCCCAGCTCTTCTCCGCAGCGGCTGCAGAGATCGGCCGCAAGCTGCTGGCGTTGGCAATGGGGGCAGATGACCGTAGCGCCGGCCTTGCCCGGGAACGGGTAGGCCGGCGGCTCTTCCTGCGCCCAGCGAAAGACCTCCCGGCAGCGGGGGCAGGTGGCTTTGGCGGGCCGGGGGGGCAGCTTGTCGCCGGGGACCTCGCGGCTGAATCCGCAATGGGGACAGGTAATGGTGATCATAATGACGTCGCGTGCCGATGGGCCGAAGCTTTGAACTCCGGCACGCTAGCCCCCCATCAGCGTGGCCATGATCGCCTTCTGCACATGCAGGCGGTTTTCGGCCTCGTCGAAGATGATGGAATGAGGACCCTCGATCACCTCGTCGGTGATTTCCTCGTCGCGGTGGGCCGGCAGGCAGTGCATCACCAGGGACTCGGACGCCGCGACCTGCAGCAGTTCGGTATTGATCTGGTAGTCGCGAAAAGCCTTCTCCCGCTCCTTCTGCTCGGCCTCCTGCCCCATGCTCGCCCAGACGTCGGTGTTGAGCACATGGGCGCCGCGGGCGGCCTCGGTGGGGCTGTCGGTGTAGGCGATTCTGGCGCCGCGTTGTTCGGCGCGCGCCATCACCTCGGCGTTGGGCCGGTAGCCCTTCGGGGTCGCCACCCGCAGTTCGAAGCCGAACACCGCGGCGGCGTTGATCCACGAATTGGCCATATTGTTGCCGTCGCCGATCCAGCAGTAGACCAGGTCGCGCCAGTTGGTCCGGTGCTCGCTCACGGTGAACAGGTCGGCCATCAACTGGCAGGGATGGTAGAGGTCGGTCAGCCCGTTGATGACCGGAATCTCCGACCAGCGGGCCAGCTCCTCCACCGCCGCCTGGGAGAAGGTGCGGATCATGATGCCGTCGACGTAGCGGGCCATGACCCGGCCGGTGTCCTTCACCGGTTCGCCGCGTCCCATCTGGGTGGTGCTCGACGAAAGAAACAGGGCGTGGCCGCCGAGTTGGTACATGCCCACTTCGAAGGAGACCCGGGTGCGGGTCGAACTCTTCTCGAAGATCATCCCCAGGGTCTTGCCCTTGAGCAGGTGATGCTCTTCGTCACGCTTCTGCTTGGCCTTGAGCTCGCGGGTCAGATCGAACATCTGCTCCAGTTCGTCCCGGCTCCAGTCGGTAAGGCAGAGGAAGTCTTTGGTCACGTTACATTCTCCCGAAAATCTTTTTTGAACCACAGAGATCACAGAGGGCACCGAGGAAAATCCAACCAAGAATAAGAAGAAAGCTTTTCTCTGTGTTCTCCGTGTCCTCTGTGGTGAAAGGTTTTAAGCCTGCTTGTATTCCTGCAAAACCTCGTCGAGAATGCCGAGCATCTCGTCGATTTCGGCTTTCGTGACGATCAGCGGCGGCAGGAAGCGCAGCACCTTGCCGACGGTGCAGTTGATCAGCAGTCCTTTCGCCAGACATTTCTTGACAATGTCGCCGCCGTCGATGGAAAGCTCCATGCCGATGATCAGGCCGCGGCCGCGCACGGTGGTGATGAAGTCGTAGCGGTTCTTGAAATCTTCGAGCCGCCGCAGCAGGTAATCGCCCATGGCGCGGCAGTTGTCGAGCACGCCCTCTTCGATGAGGGTTTTCAGCGTCGCGATTCCGGCGGCGGTCATCAGCGGGTTGCCGCCGAAGGTCGAGCCGTGGGTGCCGGGGCCCAGGGTGTCGACGTGCTTCTCGCGAAAGACCATGGCGCCGATCGGCGGGCCGCCGGCCAGGGCCTTGGCCAGGGTCATGATGTCGGGTTCGACCCCTTCATGCTGATAGGCGAAGAGGGTGCCGGTGCGGCCGCAGCCGACCTGGACCTCGTCGAAGACCAGGATCAGGTCTTTCTCGTCGCACAGCTCGCGCACCGCCCGCAGGTAGCCGGGCGGCGGCACGTTGACCCCGCCTTCGCCCTGCACCGGCTCGAGCATCACGGCGCAGGTGTTGGGCGAGACCGCGGCGCGCATGGCCAGGATGTCGCCAAAGGGCACGTACTTGAAGCCGGGCACCACCGGTTCGAAACCGAGGCGCACTTTGTCCTGGCCGGTGGCGCTGATGGTGCCGATGGTGCGGCCGTGAAAGGACGCGAGCGCCGTGATCACCTCGAAGCGGTTCTCGCCGTGCTGCTCGCGGCTGTACTTGCGCACCAGCTTCATCGCCGCCTCATTGGCCTCGGCCCCCGAATTGCAGAAGAAGACCCGGTCACCGAAGGAGTTGCGGCACAACATCTCGGCCAGTTCGATCTGGGCCGGAATATGAAAATAGTTGGAGACGTGCAGCAGCTTGGCCGCCTGTTCCTGCAGGGCCTTGACCACCCGGGGATGGCAGTGGCCGAGGTTGTTGACCGCGACGCCGGCGAGAAAGTCGAGATAGCTTTTGCCGTCCACATCCCACAGGCGGCAGCCCTCGCCGCGCGCGACCACCAGCGGATAGCGGCCGTAGGTCTTGGCGACGTGCCGGTCGGCCCGTTCGATCCATTGCTGACTCTGACTCATTGCTTGAACCTCGCCACGGCGGTGCCGACCCCCTGGTCGGTGAAGATCTCGAGCAGGCAGGCGTGCTCCATGCGCCCGTCGATGATGTGGGCCTTGTGCACCCCTTCGCCGACGGCGTCGAGGCAGCAGTTGACCTTGGGAATCATGCCGCCGGTGATGGTGCCGTTGTTGATCAGGTCCGGGACCCGGTCGACGTCGATGGTCGAGATCAGCCGCCCGTCCTGGTCCTTGACTCCCTCCACGTCGGTGAGCAGGATCAGCTTCTCCGCGCGCAGGGCCCCGGCGATGCGGCCGGCCACCAGGTCGGCGTTGATGTTGTAGGTCTCGCCCTTGAGGCCGACTCCGATGGGAGCGATCACCGGGATGAAGTTGCTCTCTTCGAGCGCCTCGATGATCGCCGGGTTGACCCGTTCGACCTCGCCGACGTGGCCGATGTCGATGATCTCGGGAGTCAGGGTGTCGGGATTGATCTGGGTCATCTCCATCTTGCGGGCGACTAAGAGCTGGCCGTCCTTGCCGGTCAGCCCCACCGCCTTGCCGCCGTGGCGGTTGATGTTGTTGACGATCTCCTTGTTGACCTGGCCGCCGAGCACCATTTCCACGATGTCCATGGTCTCGCGGTCGGTGACCCGCATCCCCTGCACGAAGTGCGATTCCTTGCCGATGGCTTTCAGCATGCGGCCGATCTGCGGCCCGCCGCCGTGCACCACCACCGGGTTGAGGCCGATGTACTTCATCAGGATGATGTCCTGGGCGAAGCTCTCCTTGAGCCGCTCCTCCACCATGGCGTTGCCGCCGTACTTGATCACGATGGTGGCGCCGGAGAAGCGCTTGATCCAGGGGAGCGCCTCGAGCAGGACGTTGGCTTTGGCGATGATTTCTTGCATGGTCAAACCCTCTTGTTTTTAACGCAGAGACGGGAGAGGGAAAAGAATGGCGGAGAGAAATCCAAAATAAAGAAGATGTCTCTCCGTTCCTTGCATTTTTCCTCAGCGCCTCTCCGTTGAAGCGCCCTTAAAGAATATAGCGCGAAAGATCCTCGTCCTTGACGATCTCGGAGAGCTTGTCGCGCACGTAGGCGGCGTCGATCTCGATGCGCTTCTCGCTCATCTCGGGGGCGCGGAAGGAGAGCTCGTCGAGCATCTTCTCGACGATGGTGTGCAGGCGCCGCGCGCCGATGTTCTCGGTGCGCTCGTTGACCACCTGGGCGGTGCGGGCGATTTCGCGCACCGCATCCTCCGTGAACACCAACTCCACCCCCTCGGTCGCCAGCAGCGCAACGTACTGCTTGACCAGGGCGTTTTTCGGCTCGCTTAGAATCCGCACAAACTCCGCCTCCCCCAGGCTTTCCAGCTCGACCCGGATGGGAAAGCGCCCCTGCAGTTCGGGGATCAGGTCCGAGGGCTTGCTCATGTGGAAGGCCCCGGCGGCGATGAACAGGATGTGGTCGGTCTTCACCGGGCCGTACTTGGTGTTCACGGTGCTCCCCTCGACGATCGGCAGGATGTCGCGCTGCACCCCTTCGCGGGAGACATCGGGTCCGCGGCCGTGCTCGGCGCTGGCGATCTTGTCGATCTCGTCGATGAAGATGATGCCGCTCTGCTCCACCCGCTCCCTGGCCAGGGTCTTGACCTTGTCCATGTCGACCAGGCGCTCGGCTTCGGTTTCGATGAGGATTTCCCGCGCCTCGCGCACGCTGACCCGGCGGCGCTTGGTTTTTTTCGGGAAGAGGTTGCCGAACATTTCCTTGAAATTCGACCCCAGCTCCTCCATCCCCTGGGGGGTGAAGACTTCCAGCGACGGCGCCTTGGAAACCTGGGCCTCGATCTCGACCATGCGGCTGTCGAGCTCACCCATGCGCAGCAGCCGGCGCATTTTGTCGCGGGTGGTCTCGCGGGTGTCGCCATCACCTTCGGCGGCGCGCACCGCAGCGCTCTCGCCGGGGAGCAGCAGTTCGAGCAGGCGCTCTTCGGCCTGGTCTTCGGCCTTGATCCGCACGCTTTGCGCCTCTTCCTCGCGCACCATGATCACCGCCAGCTCCACCAGGTCGCGCACCATACTCTCGACGTCGCGGCCGACATAGCCGACCTCGGTGAACTTGCTCGCCTCCACCTTGGTGAAAGGGGCCTGGGCCAGTTTGGCCAGCCGTCGGGCGATTTCGGTTTTGCCGACCCCGGTGGGGCCGATCATGATGATGTTTTTCGGGGCGATCTCATCGCGCAGTTCCGGTTCGACCTGCTGACGCCGCCAGCGGTTGCGCAGCGCAATCGCCACCGCCCGCTTGGCCGCCTTCTGCCCGACGATGTAGCGGTCGAGTTCGCTGACGATTTCTCTCGGAGTGAAATTGTTCACGACAGGGTCTCCAGCTTGATCTGGTCATTGGTGTAGATGCAGATGCCGGCCGCGATGCGCATCGCTTTTTCGGCGATTTCGGCCGCCGGCAGGTCCGAGTTCTGCGCCAGGGCGCGGGCTGCGGCCAGGGCGTAGGAGCCGCCCGAGCCGATGGCGGCGATGCCGTCGTCGGGCTCGATCACGTCGCCGGCGCCGGACAGAACCAGGGTGCCGTCACGATCGGCCACCACCAGCAGGGCCTCGAGGCGGCGCAGCACCCGGTCGGTGCGCCAGTCCTTGGCGAGAGCCACCGCGGCGCGGGTGAGGTTGCCGCGAAACTCCTGCAGCTTGCCCTCGAATTTTTCGAACAGGGTGAAGGCGTCGGCGGCGCTGCCGGCGAAGCCGGCCAGCACCTTGCCGTCGTTCATGGTGCGGATCTTGCGGGCGGAATGTTTCATCACCGTGTTGCCGAAGGTGACCTGGCCGTCGCCGGCAATCGCCACGGCATTGTCTTTGCGCACGCACAGGATCGTTGTTGCGTGAAACATTCTGACCTCCAGATGAAAAATGCGGCCGGGCCGCAGAAAAATATCGTGAATATATCACAGGGGCGTGGTGAGACAAAGTAAAATGCCGCGCCCCTGCGGGGCGGGAAAAGGGTCTGCGTTTTCGCGCCGGCGCGGCACTCGGGATCCGTCAACGATTCTCAGCGGGGAAGGGTGAGGATTGCCGTGGTGCCTTCGCCGGGCACGCTTTGGAGAACCAGGTTGCCCCCGAGGTTCTGCATGAAGCGGCGCGCATAGAAGAGGCCGAGACCGAAGCCGCGCACCTGGCCGGTGTGCTGGGGGTCGATCTGGTAGAATTTTTCGAAGATTTTCGGCAGTTCCTCCCGGGCGATTCCCGCGCCGTTGTCCCGCACCAGCAGACGGATGCGTCCCGGGGCGAGCTCCCCCTCGAGGACGACCCGGCCGCCGTCGCCGGTGAATTTGACGGCGTTGTCGAGCAGAGCGTAGAGAGCGAAGGTGAGCTGTTCGCGGTCACTGTGGACGCCGGGGAAATTCTCCGGCAGCCGGGTCTCGAGGCGGATGCCGCGGGCCTCGGCGCGCGGGCGCAGCTTGTTGAGGACCGACAGGGCGAGTTCCCGCAACTGGATTTCGCTGGGCTGGGGCGGGCCTTCGCGCAGAATGACCTCGCTGAAGGAGAGCAGGTCCTGAATCAGGTATTCGAGATAGGCCGATTCTTCGAGAATCATCTTCAGGGTTTTTTGAAATCCCTCGTCGGCGGGGTCGCCGATGCCGTGAGCGAGATTCTGGATGAACAGGGAGATGGCGGTGGTCGGGGTCTTGAGCTTGTGGGAGATGAGACCGAGAAACTCGGTCTTGAGCCGGTCCATGCGCTTGAGGTTGACCAACTCCTCCTTCAGGCCTTTGCGCTCGAGGACCTTGTCGATGGTGGTGCGCAGCTGCAGCAGGTTGATCGGCTTGGTGATGAAGTCGTCGGCGTCGGCCTTGAGCGCCTTGAGAATGACATCCTTGTCGGCGTAGCCGGTCATGACCACCACCGCCTGGGTCGGTTCGCGCTCCTTGATCCGCATGAGCAGATCGATCCCGCTCATGCGCGGCATCATCACGTCGGTCAGGATGATGTCGGCGCTGGCGTGTTCGAGCACGGCGAGCGCCTCCTCGCCGCTGCCCGCTTCGAGCACCCGATAGCCCTTGAGCACCTTGGCGCAGAGGTCGCGGATGATCGCCTCGTCGTCGACCACCAGGACGGTTCGGCCCTCCATTTGCTGGCGCAGTGTCGGTTCGCTCTTCAGATCGAGTCGCAACCTGGTCTCCCGCGCAAGGGTTACTTGAGAGGCGGAGTGAACAGCGCCAGCAGGATGACCGGCTCGCTCCCCTCGTTCTTCAGGCCGTGAGGCACTCCCGGCGGGGCGTTGCCGCAGGTTCCCGGGCCGTAGGCGATTTTCTCATCGCCCATGGTGCACAGCGCCTGGCCGGAGAGGATGTGAAAGGTTTCGGTCTGGGCGTCGTGGGTGTGGACGAAGATCTCGCCCCCCGGCTCGAGGCGTCCCAGGTGGACCGAGAGCGCCGGGTTGGTGGCCGCGGTCACGAGGTCGCGCAGGTGATAATCCTTGTGCTTGGGATGGGGGTATTCCGCCTGATCGGCGATCCTGACGGTGGTGCCTTGCATGCTGTCGTCCTTTCGTTGTCAGCCGAGCTGGCGAGCGATGATGTCCGGCGCTTGCGCCATGGCCGCATCGAGTTTTTCCGGCTGGCTGCCGCCGGCCTGGGCGAGGTCGGGGCGTCCGCCGCCGCCGCCGCCGACCAGGGCCGCGAGGTCCTTGATGATTCTGCCGGCCTGCAGCCGGTCGGTGAGATCCTTGCTGACGGCGACCAGCAGATTGGCCTTGCCCCCGCTTTCGCAGCCGAGCACCACCACTCCCGAGCCGAGGCGGTCGCGCACCTGGTCGGAGAACTCGCGCAGCCCCTTGCCGTCGACTCCTTCCACCCTGGTGGCGAGCACTTTGACCCCCGCGACGTCCTGCGTCTGGGCGAGGAGTTCGCCCGACTTTTCGGCGTTGAGCTTGTCGCGCAGCGACTCGAGTTCGCGCTCCAGCTCCTTCTGGCGCTCGATCATTTTCTGCAGGCGGTTCTCGAGCTGTTGCGGGTCGCTCTTGACCAGCGCCGCCATGCGGGCGATGGCCTCCTCCTGCCGGCGCACGATCTCCAGCGCCCGCTCGCCGGTAACCGCCTCGATGCGGCGCACGCCGGCGGCGATGCCGGTTTCCTGCAGAATTTTGAACAGCCCGATGTCGCCGGCGGCGCGGGTATGGGTGCCGCCGCACAGCTCCATGCTGAACTCGCCCACCGAGACCACCCGCACCTTGTCGCCGTACTTCTCGCCGAACAGCGCGGTGGCGCCGGCGGCGATGGCGTCCGTGGCCGCCATCTCTTCGCTGCCCACCCCTTCGTTGTCGCGGATGCGCCGGTTGACCTCACGCTCGACCCGTTCGAGCTCCTCGGCGCTCATGGCCGAGAAGTGGGTGAAGTCGAAGCGCAGCCGCTCGGGGCTCACCAGCGAGCCGGCCTGCTTGACGTGGTCGCCGAGCACCTCGATCAGCACCGCCTGCAGAATATGGGTGGCGGTGTGGTTGCGGGCCGTGGCCTGGCGGGCGGCGCCGTCGACCTGCAGTTCGACCGCGTCGCCTTCGCGCAGGGAGCCGGCCTGAACCTCGCCCTGATGCACGGTCATCTCGGGCAGCGGCCTCTGGGTATCGCTGACCTGCAGGCGGGTGGTGCCGGCGGCGATGGCGCCGCGGTCGCCGACCTGGCCCCCCGATTCGCCGTAGAAGGGGGTCGTCGAGGTGACCACCTGCACCCTATCCCCGGTAACCGCCTCGGTGACGCGCTCGCCGTCCTTGACGATGGCGAGCACCGTGCCGTGGTCGTTGAGGCTGTGGTAGCCGGTGAACTCGCTGCGGATGCCGGCTTCGGCCAGCCGGCGCCAGAGGGTGTCGACCGCTTTTTCGCCCGAGCCTTTCCAGTGCTCGCGGGCCTTGCGCCGCTGCTCATTCATGCACGCCTCGAAGCCCGCCTCGTCGAGGGTGAATCCTTCCCCTTCGACGATGTCGGCGGTCAGGTCGACGGGAAAGCCGAAGGTGTCGTAGAGGCGGAACACCACGTCGCCGGCGATGACCGATTTTCCCTCGCGCTTGAGCCGCGCCACTTCCTCGTTGAGAATGCGCAGGCCGTTGTCGAGGGTCTGGATGAAACGCTCTTCCTCGTTGCGGGTGACCTTGGCGATGTAATCGGCGCGCTCGCCCAATTCGGGAAAGGCGCCGTGCATCATTTCGATGACCTTGCCCGCGGCCCGGTACAGCATCGGCTCCTCGAACCCGAGCATCTTGGCGTGGCGGGCGGCGCGGCGCATGATGCGGCGCAGCACGTAGCCGCGCCCCTCGTTGGCGGGGAGCACGCCGTCGCCGATGAGAAAGGCGGTGGCGCGGCTGTGGTCGGCGATGACGCGCATCGACACGTCGTTGTCGGGGTCGGCGCCGTAGCGCTTGCCGGCCAGCTCGGCGACGAAATCGATGATGCCGCGCAACAGGTCGGTGTCGTAGTTCGATTTCACTCCCTGGAGCACGGTGGTGATGCGCTCGAGGCCCATGCCGGTGTCGACGGAGGGCTTGGGCAGAGGGGTCAGGGTGCCGTCGGCGCTGCGGTCGAACTGCATGAAGACGTTGTTCCAGATTTCCATGTAGCGGTCGCAGTCGCAGCCCACCGCGCACTCGGGGGTGCCGCAGCCGACCTCGGGACCGTTGTCCCAGAAAATCTCGCTGCAGGGGCCGCAGGGGCCGGTGTCGCCCATCGACCAGAAGTTGTCCTTCTCGCCGAAGCGGAAGATGCGCTCGCGCGGTACCCCCTCCTGTCGATGCCAGATGTCGGCCGCTTCGTCGTCGTCGGTGAAGACCGTGACGTAGAGCCGGTCTTTGTCGAGGGCGAGCTCCTTGGTGAGAAATTCCCAGGCGAAGGCGATCGCCTCGCTCTTGAAGTAGTCACCGAAGGAGAAGTTGCCCAGCATTTCGAAGAAGGTGTGATGGCGGGCGGTGCGGCCGACATTTTCCAGGTCGTTGTGCTTGCCGCCGGCGCGCACGCACTTCTGGCTGGAGGCGGCGCGCACGTAGGGGCGCTTCTCGCGGCCGAGGAAGCAGTCTTTGAACTGGTTCATCCCCGCGTTGGTGAAGAGCAGGGTCGGGTCGTTGTGGGGCACCAGGGACGAGGAGGAAACCACCGTGTGTCCGCGGTCCTCGAAAAATTTGAGAAAACGTGCGCGAATGTCGTTGCCGGTCATCATGTCGGTCTGAGCGTACCTTTCTTGGGATATCGAAGAGTCGACCGCGCCGGCCGGATCGGATTCAGAAAAGGCGGGCGCGAAAAACCTGTGGTTGCTCACCATGAGTCGTCATGGTTTTCCTTGAGGATAGCGATAATCAGCCCGGGAGAAAAGCCGCGGCGCTGAAAAAATGTCAGAACCCGCCGTTTCTCCCGTTCGTCGGCGCGGAAAAAATCGAGATCGGGAAAGCGCCGCGCGAGCAGGTCGCGGGCCGCTTCCTGCGGGGATCGTTCTTCCTCGGCGGCGGCCACCGCCTCCTCGATGAGTTCATCGCGGATGCCGCGGCGGCGCAGGTCGAAAATGATTTTCGCACCCGCCGCGCGGCCGGTGCGCAGCAGAGCGCGGGCGCGCTCGCAGGCGAAGCGGCGGTCATCGAGATAGCCCAGCTCGCGGCAGCGGGCGACGGCGCGCGCGCTTTCCTCCCCGCCGAAGCCGCGCCGGTGCAGGGCGCCCGTCAGTTCGACGGTCGAGCGGTCGCGCCGGCCGAGCAGCCTGAGGGCTGCCGCCAGAGGGTCAGAAGCGCTCGATTTCGGGCTCTTTCCCGCCACTTGGCTCCTCGCCTTGCGCGCCGGCCGCGTCCTCTTTGTCGAAATCCTCCCAACTCAGATCCGAGGTCGAGGAGATGCCCGACATCTTGAGCTTGAAGTCATCGGGGTTCGACGACTGGCGCAGCGCCTCGTCAAAGGTGATCAGCTTTTTCTTCAGCAGCGACATCAGCGACTGGTCGAAGGTCTGCATGCCGTAGGAGACGTAGCCCTGCTGAATCGAGTCGCGCAGCAGCTTGGTCTTGTCCTTGTCCTCCATCAGTTCGCGGGTACGCGCGGTCGAGACCATGACCTCGACCGCCGGCACCCGCCCCTTGCCGTCGGCCCGCGGCACCAGGCGCTGGGAGACGACCCCCTTGAGCACGCTGGCGAGCTGGATGCGGATCTGGCGCTGCTGGTAGGGGGGGAAGACCGAGACGATGCGGTTGATGGTTTCGGGCGCATCGATGGTATGCAGGGTCGAGAGCACCAGGTGCCCGGTCTCGGCGGCGGTGAGCGCCGTCTCGATGGTTTCGTAGTCGCGCATCTCGCCGACCAGGATCACGTCCGGGTCCTGACGCAGGGCGCTTTTCAGGGCGATGTCGAAGCCTTCGGTATCGAAGCCGACCTCGCGCTGGTTGACGATGCTGCGCTTGTCGCGGTGCAGGTACTCGATCGGGTCTTCGATGGTGACGATGTGGCAGGTGCGCGCGCTGTTGATGTGATCGATCATCGCCGCCAGGGTGGTCGACTTGCCCGAACCGGTGGCGCCGGTGACCAGCACCAGGCCCCGTTGCTCGCCCGCGATTTTCTTCAGCACCCCGGGCAGCAGCAGCTCGTCGAGGTCCTGCACCTTGAAGGGGATCACGCGAAAGACCATCGACGCCGAACCGCGCTGGCTGAAGACGTTGACGCGAAAGCGCCCCAAGCCCGGCACGCCGTAGGCGAGGTCGACCTCGTGGGTCTCGGCGAATTTCTTGCGCTGCGCCTCGTTCATGACGTTGTCGGCGATCTTGGCGATCGCCTCGGAGATCATGCGCGGGGCGTTGGGCAGCGGCTTGAGGGAGCCGTCGATGCGAAAGACGGGGGGCAGGCCGGCCTTGATGTGGATGTCGGAGGCCCGGGCCCGCAAGGCGAGCTTGAGGACTTCGTTGAGGTCCATGGCTTATCCTTCGCTGGCCGCGGGAGCCGGCTGGCCCAGGCCGAAATGTTCGAGCAGCCGCTGCTCGATGGCCTGGGCGACGTCGGGATGCTCCTTGAGGAAGGTCTTGGCGTTTTCCCGCCCCTGGCCGATGCGCTCGCCGCCGAAGGAATACCAGGAGCCGCTCTTCTCGACGATGTCGACGGCGGCGCCGAGGTCGACCAGGTCGCCCTCGCGGGAGATGCCGGTGCCGTACATGATGTCGAATTCGGCCTCCTTGAAGGGCGGGGCGACCTTGTTCTTGACCACCTTGACCCGGGTGCGGCTGCCGATGGAGTCCTGCCCCTGCTTGAGCGCCGCGATGCGGCGGATGTCGAGGCGCACCGACGAGTAGAACTTGAGGGCGTTGCCGCCGGTGGTGGTTTCCGGGTTGCCGAACATGACCCCGATCTTCATGCGGATCTGGTTGATGAAGATCACGCAGGTCTTCGACTTGCTGATGGTGCCGGTCAGCTTGCGCAGGGCCTGCGACATGAGGCGCGCCTGCAGGCCGACGTGGGAATCGCCCATCTCCCCTTCGATTTCGGCGCGCGGAGTGAGGGCCGCCACCGAGTCGACCACCAGCACGTCGATGGCGCCGCTGCGCACCATGACCTCGGTGATTTCCAGGGCCTGCTCCCCGGTATCGGGCTGGGAGACGAGAATGTCGTCGGTCTTGACCCCGAGGCGCTTGGCGTACTGGATGTCGAGGGCGTGCTCGGCATCGACGAAGGCCGCGATGCCACCTTTCTTCTGGGCTTCGGCCACGATGTGCAGGGCCAGGGTGGTCTTGCCCGACGACTCGGGCCCGTAGATTTCGATGATGCGCCCGCGGGGGACGCCGCCGACGCCGAGGGCGATATCGAGAGAGAGGGCGCCGGTGGGAATCGTTTCGATTCCCGGCATGGAAAAATCCTCGCCCAGGCGCATGATGCTGCCCTTGCCGAACTGTTTCTCGATCTGGCCGATCGCCAGGTCGATGGCGCGGTTGCGATTGTCGTCAGCCATGCGGGTGAACCTCCAGTGGGATAGAAAGGGAAAGGCGTGCAGGACGCCGTGAATTTATCGGTTTTTCTCCCCGCCGCCGAGTTGCGCCCGGTGCAGGGAGGTATGAATGGCCCCGCTCCGGGTCAGGTCGCTGCGGTAGAGAATCATCTGCGTCACCGTCCAGGTCCCGCCGGACCAGCGGTCGAAACGCGCGGCCACAGGCGCGGCCGCGGCGACCGGGGTTTTAACCCGCCCCACGGTCAGGTGCGGTTTGAACGGCCGCGAGTCCCCCTCGAATCCGGCTTCGCGCAATGTTCGATCCAGGCGGTTCTGCAACTGCACGATGGGGTCGGCCGGCTCGAGGCCGAGCCAGAAAACCCGCGGGCGGGCGAGGTGGGGAAAGGCGCCGAAACCTTCCAGCCTGACGGCAAAAGGCGCGCAAAAATCCCCTATCGATAGCATGATTCGGCGAATTCGATCAAGGCATTCTTCCGGCAGGCTCGGGAAAAACCGCAGGGTCAGATGGAGTTGTTCGGGCTTGACCCAGCGGACGCCGGGGAGGCGGCCGGCAAGCTCGCTTTGCAGTTCGCCGACCCGTTGCTGCAGTTCGGGGGGCAGCGACAGCGCGATGAAGGCGCGCAGGTCAGCTCCCATGGGGGTCTCCCCCCGGCGGAGAAAGGCTGACCGGGAGCAGCACGTGAAAAGCGCTCCCCGCGCCCTGCCGTGATCCGGGGCTTTCGAGCCACACCATGCCGCCATGAGCCTCGACCATGCCCTTGACCAGGGTCAGTCCCAGTCCGACTCCCTTGCCGCCGAAACGGGTCTGTGAGGTCGAATGCTGATCGATGTCGCCCACCTCGTAGAATTTGTCGAATACCCGCAGGTGCTCATCCGGCGCGATGCCGATGCCGTCATCGCGCACGGTAATCTGCACCAGAGGCCCGCCCAGGGTGTCCGTGAAGAAGGTGGTGGAGAAAACCGCCAGCAGCTCTTTTTCCCCCTGCAGCTCGGCGAAGCAGCGCAGGCGGCTGAGAATTTCGATGCCCCCTCCGGCCGGGGTGTATTTGACCGCGTTTTCCACCAGCCGGCTGAAGGTGCGCTTGAGGTGATAGGCATCGCCGGTCAGTTCGACGCCGACGGGGAGCTCGCGCAGCCAGAAGTTGAGCTGACGCTCGGCCATGATCGGTTGAAATTCGGTCTGCAGATCCCGCAGGATGTGGGCCAGGTCGATTTTTTCCCGGGCGAGATACAGGGAGTTGGATTCGAGCCGGGCCGCCTCGAGCATGTCCTGCACGATGGTATCGAGCCGGTTGCCGCCCTGCATGACCGCATCGAGCAATTGCTCTTCGTCGCCGTCGATGCGCCCGGCGAGAACCTGACGCAGGTACTGCACCCCCGAGATCACGCAGGTCAACGGGGTGCGCAGTTCGTGGGAGGCGAGCGCCATGAAATTGCTTTTCATGCGGTCGAGCGTTGCCAGTTCGCGGTTGCTGCGCCGGGCCTGCTCGAGATTTTCGCCCAGCTGCGTGCGGGAGCGCTCCAGCTCGCGGTTGCTGGCCCGGGTCAGGCGGTTCTGCCAGCGCAGGGCCTCGAAGATTTCGGCTCCCTGCACCGCCGAACCGACCTGCTGGCCGATCGCCAGCAGCAGATGCAGTTCCTCGCGGTTGAGCACCCGCCGGTCGCGGTTGAACAGAAAGAGGACCCCGGCCGTCTTTTCCTGCGCCGTCAGAGGAATCGCCTGAAAGCCGCGCCAGCCGGCGGCGGGGGCCGCCTTGCTGCGCACCCGCTGATCGTTCTGCACATCGGCGGAGCTTTGCGGTTGGCCGCTGGCGGCGACCCGGCCTGCCAGGCCGAGGCCGGGCGAGACCCGGCGCAGATCGGCCAGCACTTCGGGTTCGATGTTGCGATGGGCGCAAAGCTGCAGGGTGGCGCCCTCGTCGCGCAGCAGAAAGATGCCGCCGCCGTGGGCTTCGAAGACGCTGATGACCTCTTCGAGAATGGCCTGCAGCACCTCGTCGAGTCCGCGGCGACCGGCGATGTGGCGAGCGATTTCGTTGAGCAGGGTCAGTTCGCGGTTTTTTCTGCGCAGGTCCTGCTCCGCTTCGCGCACCCGGGTGACATCGCGAATGACCCCGTGCACCACCCGATCGTCGCCCAGTTGGCCAAGGCGGGCGTGAACCGCTCCGATCAGGCGTCTGCCGTCGCGGCAGCGGAAATGCAGGTCGGGCTCTTCGCCGTAACCGTCGCGCAGAACGCGGCGCACCAGCCGCAGATAACGGCGCTCGTGGCGCCCGGGGAAGAGGATCGAGAGCGACTGGTTGCGGATTTCCTTCTCGCTGTAGCCGAACATCTCTTCGGCCTGACGGTTGACCTGCAGCAGGGTGCCGGTGGCCGGATCGAGATAGAACAGGGCGTCGCCGGCATGGTGGAAGAGCTGTTGAGCGCGGCGCTGGGCCAGGTCGAGATCGCGCTGCAGGCGCTCGCTGCGCTCGTGACTGCTCTCCAGCTGCCCGGCCAGGGCGGCTTGCCGGCGCATGCCGATGACCAGGGTCAGGGTCAGGATCAGGCCGAGCAGCGCCCCGCCGGCATGGGTCGCCAGTTGCGAGAGGTCGCTGTATGTCCAGGGCAGCAACGCACTTTGCGCTGCGCGCGCCACCAGCAGCCAGCGGTGACCGTAGATCTGCACCGGAATGTAGCTGAGAAGATCGCTTCGACCCAGATGGGTCGCGGCGCCGGGGTGGTCGAGGAACCGGGCCCAGGTTTCCCCCCGGCGGATCTGGCCGGCGAGCTCGCTCAGATCGGAATGATTGCCGTCGGCGGGCGCTTGCCGTTGCGGATCGGAAAATTGGTCGCGGCTCGACCAGAGGATCTCGCCCGAGCTGTCGAAAAGCAGAAACTCATGGGGGGTCCGGCGCGCCGCGCGGGCCAAAAAGGCGTGCAGTTCCGTGGTCGAAATCAGGGCCGCGGCAAAGCGGCTTTCGGAATGGAAGCAAAACATCTGCAGCACATCCTCCCCAAGGCCCCGGATCAAAAGCGGCGGCGGGTTCGGTGGCAGAGTCGAAAACTTCGACGGGGCCGGGCCTTCCGGATACTGGAGCAAAAGCCCCGTTGCGGAATCATGGAGGGCAAGGCGGGAGATCAGGGGAGGGGAGGCCTGAAACAGCAGACTCAGCTGTTCGTGGACGATGCGAGGGTCTTGGCCGGGGGGTGGGGGGGCGGCCAGGCGCTGCAGCCCCCGGGCGAGGGCCGCGAGGGTTTCCTCGAGATCGTGACCGGCCTGTTCGACCAGTAGCGCCTGATGGCGGACGAAGCTCTGCAGGGTTTCCCGGCGCATCTCGTTGCGCAGCAGGAAATACGCGCAGGGCAGAAGGATCAACGCCACCATCAGGACAACGGCGATCCGTTTGATCCGGTTTGTTTCAGCGGCTGCGGTCATGGTTTGCGGTCCCGGTTGCGTTTGGGAAAACGTCGCCGGCCTGGCGGCAGTGCCGTCAAGGGCAATCCGAAAAAAACATGCTAGCACGAAAGGTCGGGAGTGACCAAAAGCGAAAATCAGCCCCGCGCGGGAGCCCGGCGTTCGAGCAGATAGCGGCGCAGCCATTCCAGCGCCATGCAGGCGCTCAGGCGCCGCACCTGGTCGCGGCTGCCGCCGAAGCGATAGCCCTTGGCCTGCTCGGCATCGTTGGCGGAGAGGGCGATAAAGACGGTGCCGACGGGCTTGTCCGCACTTCCCCCCTCGGGGCCGGCAATCCCGGTAATGGCCACGGTGATGTCGGTGCGGGTGCTCTGGCGCAGACCGGTGGCCATGGCCCGGGCGCAGATCTCGCTGACCGCCCCCTGCTCGTGCAGGATGCGCTTGGAAACGCCCAGCCAGTCGTTCTTGGCCTGGTTGGAGTAGGTGACCGCGCCGCGCTCGAGAAAGGCCGAAGCTCCCGGGATGTCGGTGAGCCAGGCGGCGAGCAGCCCCCCGGTGCACGATTCGGCCAGCGCCAGGGTCAGGCCGCTGTCGATCAGCAGGCGGGCGACGTTCTGCGCCAGGGTCTCGCTCCCCCGGGCGACGATGAAGTCGCCGAGGCGGCGTTGCACCGCCAGTTCGGCCTGATCGAGCAGGGCATCCCACGAATCTCCGCGTGCCCGCAGCTTGAGATGGACGAAGGGAAAATCGACGCCGAAGGCCACCGCCACCCCGGGGGGCAGGGCGAGGGTCTCGAGCAGGCTCTCGGTTTTGGGCTCGGAGACGCCGAACAGCTTCAGAATCCGCTCGCCGCCCGGCGGCTGCCCGCCGCAGAGTTCTTCGAGGCGCGGCAGCAGTTCGGTTTCGACCATGGCTTGCATTTCCGCCGGCACGCCGGGAAAAAAGAACAGCGCGCAGCCCTCGTGGCTGAGCCCGAAACCGGGAGCGGTTCCGCCGCGGTTGGGCAGGATGCTGCACTTCTGCGGCAGCAGGGCCTGCTTTTCGTTGCGCGGTTCCATCTCCAGGCGGTTGTCGCGGAAAAAAGCGCGGATCAGCGTCAGCGCCTCGTCGTTGATCGCCAGTTGGCGGCCAAAGGCCCGGGCCGCGGCGCGGGCGGTGAGGTCGTCGCGGGTGGGGCCGAGCCCGCCGGTCACCACCACCACCCGATGACGGCTCGCGAGTTCGCGCAGGGCCGCGGCGATGGCCTCTTCCCGGTCGGGAACGGTGCGCCCCTCCCGCACCGCCAGGCCCCGGCCGGCGAGAATCCGGCCGATGGTTGCCGTATTGCTGTCGGCGATTTCACCGTTGAGCAGCTCATCGCCCACGGCGAGAACCGCGATGCTGAGATCCGATGCCATGATTTCACCCTCGGTTATGGGGTCGCAAAAAGACGGTCATTCACCAGGCGCACCTGGAAAGTCTCAAGGATTTAACGAAGGGGCGGGGAGCGGGAGAGACAGTGAGAAAAACATAAAGACCGATTTTATGTTTTAAACGAAAAACGTAACTATTCACCCTGGTCCGAAAGGGGGCTCGCGGCATCCATGGCGAAGGTCGCATGAACCCTTCCCTGGGGCTTGACCGGCGCCATCCGGGCGCCGGACACCTTCGCCATGGACACCGCGAGCCCCTGAGCTGAATCGTTACCGAAAAACTTTGGTTTTCCTCTCCGTCCTCTCCTCCTCAGCGCCAATCCGTTAAAACAGGTTTGCTTTCCTTGGGGGCCTCGTGGTGAAAAACACTGAGTTTATTTGTCCAGCAACATCAGGCACAGACGCAGGGCGATGGCTCCGTAAACGCCTGCGGCCACGTCGTCGAGGACGACGCCGACGCCGTTTTTCATCTCGCGGTCGAACCACGAGGCCGGCCAGACTTTGACCACGTCGAAAAACCGGAAGAGGAAAAAGCCGAGCAGCGCCGCCGGCCAGGAAAAGGGGAGAAAGGCCACGGTCACGAGGTAGCCCGCCAGCTCGTCGATGACGATGCGGCGATCGTCGGTGACGTTGTAGATCCGGCCGGCCTCTCCGGCGGCCCAGCAGGCCAGGCAGAAGAGCGCCGCCCAGGTCAGCGCGTAGAGCGGCGCCGGCAGCCGGGCGAGGAGCCAGAAGGCGGGGATCCCCGCCAGGGTGCCGAAGGTGCCCGGGGCCCAGGGAGCATAGCCGAGACCGGCATTGCTCGAAAGAAAGAGAACGAAACGCTTCATGGGCGAACCACAGGGCATTGGGGGGACGATGCGGGGAAAAGGCTGTCGGCCGCCCGTTCCACCAGGCGGTAGACCTCGGGCAGGGGGCGTCCGCTCGACTGCGCCAGCCGGCGGCAGCTCTCGAACTCGGGGGTGATCCGCAACAGGGTTTCGCCATCGCGCAACAGCTTGACCCGGGCGCGGCCGATTTCGGTGTCGATCTCGGTGGTTTCCCGGGCGAGCTTGAAGCGCTCCCAGACCTGGCGGCGCACCCCGATGGCGCTGCTGGCGCGCAGCAGGGTGCGGGCGAGGTGGTCGCCCCGGCCGAGGGGGGCGATGACGGTGACGCGCACGCCGGGACGGTTCTTCTTCATCTGCAGGGGAGCATAGGCCACGTCGAGGGCGCCCGCCTGCAGCAGATCGTCCAGCAGCGCGCCGAGCCACTCGGGGTTGGCGTCGTCGAGGTGGGTCTCGAGCACCTCGACCCGGTCGTTGGCGGCCGCCGCGTCTTCCTCGCCGAGGATGCCGCGCAGCAGGTTGGGGCGGTCCTCCAGGTGGCGGCTGCCGACCCCGTAGCCGGTGCGATCGACGGTCATCGCCGGCAGCGGGCCGAAGGTGGCCAGTTCCGCGACGATGGCCGCGCCGGTGGGGGTGACCAGTTCGCGGTCGCTGCCGCCGTCGGTCACCGGGCAGCCCCGCAGGATTTCGAGGGTGGCCGGGGCGGGCAGGGGAAAGGTGCCGTGGGCGCACTCGACGAACCCGCGGCTCAGGGGCAGGGGCGCGGATACCACGCGCGGCTGGCCGAGCAGCTGCCAGGCGAGGGCGGCGCCGACCACGTCGACGATCGAGTCGACCGCGCCGATTTCGTGAAAATGAACCCGTTCGAGGGGAACGCCGTGGATCTTGCCCTCGGCGATGCCGATGCGGCGGAAAATGCGGCGGGCCAGCTCACGGACCGGCGGCGCCAGAGCGCTGGCGGCGAGCAGCGCATCGATGTCGGCCCAGGTGCGGTGCGGCTGTTGGCCGCCGACCTCGACCCGGCAGCGGCTGCCGGTGATGCCGCGGCGCGCTTCGCGCTCCCAGGCGAGGGTGTAGCCGGCGAGGGATAAGGATGCGATTCCGCCCCGCAGCGCCTCGGGGGCGACGCCGAGATCGACCACCAGGCCGAGGAACATGTCGCCCGCGATGCCGGCGAAGGGATCGAGGAACAGGGTGGTCATGAGCTTGCCCGCCGATTGATGCGATGGGCGGCGAAGGCGGCGCCGAAGCCGTTGTCGATGTTGACCACGGTGACCCCCCCGGCGCAGGAGTTGAGCATGCCGAGCAGGGCCGCCACCCCGCCGAAGGCGGCGCCGTAGCCGACGGAGGTCGGCACCGCGATGACCGGGGCGGAGACCATGCCGCCGACCACCGAGGGGAGTGCCCCCTCCATGCCGGCCACGACGATGATCACCGCCGCGCGCTGCAGCACCTCGGCCCGGGCGAAGAGCCGGTGCAGTCCGGCGACGCCGACATCGACCAGCTCTTCCACCGGGTGGCCGAGCAGCCGGGCGGTGATGGCCGCCTCGCGGGCCACCGGCAGGTCGGAGGTGCCGGCGGCGACCACCGCAATGGTGCCGCCGCCGGCGCCCGCGATCGGTTTCTGCACCAGGCTGAAGGTGCGCCCGTCGGCGTCGTATTCGCCGGCGGAAAAGCGTTCGAGCAGGGGGGAAGCTTTTTCCGGGTCGAGGCGGGTGACCAGGATGTTGCTGCCGCGCTCGGCCATGCGGGTGACGATGGTCAGCAGCTGCGGGAGGCTCTTGCCGGCGCCGAAGACCACCTCGGGCGCTCCCTGGCGCAGCTCGCGGTGGTGGTCGATCATCGCCACGCCGACATCCTCGAAGGGCAGGCGGCTCAGGCGCTCCATCCCCTCCTCGATGCTGACATGACCCTGCTGCAGGGCGGTCAGCAGGTGCTTGAGCTGATCAGCGTTCATGCGTTCTCCTGAGAGGCGCCTTCGCCCTCGCGCGGGACGAGATGGCGCGAGAGATAGCGCGCGAAAATCTCGCGGGCGGTCTCCTCCTGGCCGTTGCCGGCGCCGACCAGTTCGGCGTGCAGCAGCAGGGGGTCGGCGAGCGCCAGTCGCTCGCCGGCGGTCGCGCCGACCCGGCGCGGACCGAGGGCCTTGAGCAGGGTGATGTTGCCTTCCGGGGCGGGAACCAGGCGCAGGCGCAGCATGATCGCCAGGGGGTCGCCCCTGAGGTGGAAAACGGCCTGGCGCGGTTGGCTCCCTTCGACCACCAGGGTGGCGCCGAGGTCGCCGCCGATCTGCACCTGAGCCTGCAGACCCTGCCGGCGGATCAGGTCGGGCAGGGCGCCGAGCTCCATGTCGGCGGCCGGGCGGCAGGTGTCGAGGAGCAACTTCGGCCGCAGCCGCTCCAGATAGCCGATCTCCCAGCGGTGAAACAGGTCGAGGCGGTTCACCAGCTGCAGTTTGCCCTGGTCGCCGCTCGCGGCAAAACCGCGCTCCTGCAATTCCTTGAGCACCGGCCCGACGGCGCCGAGGGCCAACCCCGCCTCCTGGCCGAGGCGGCGATAGGTCCAGTTGAGGGCTTCGGGCTTTTTCAACAGCAGGTGAATCAGGCGCAGGCCCGTGGGGGTGAAGCCGCGGCTGGTGCGGGGCGTCCGGCCGGCGCGCTTGCGGCCGCTGACCTCGACCAGCAGCGCGGCCTGGCGCAAAGACGCGTTGCCGGCCGTGTCGACATACTGCACGCCGTGAGCGCGCAGCAGCTGGCCCAGGTTGTCGGAGACGAAATCGGCCAGCAACAGCGGCGGCGGGCTTTGCTCCCGGTTGTGCAGGCGGTGGATCGTCAGTTCGGCGGCCATGGGGGTAAAGCGGGGCATGACCTGAATCCGGTAGCGGCAGACGCCCCAGGAGCCGGTCACCTCGAGCAGGGCGGGCCCGCCGCCGGCGCCATCGCTCGGGGTGATCTCGGCCCGGCAGCCGGGCAGGGCGTGCAGAGACGCGAGGCAGAGTTCGACGATCTGCTGGTCGCGGTTGATCAGGTTCGCCATCGTTTCCCTTCCCGGTTTCTTGCCGGTATCCGGCCTCAGGGTTCCATGCGGTTGATGAAAACCTCGCGCGGCTTGCTGGTGCCGTCCGAGGGGCCGACGATGCCGTCCTGCTCCATCTTCTCGATCATGCGGGCGGCGCGGTTGTAGCCGACCCGCAGGCGGCGCTGGAGCATGGAGATCGAGGCCTGGCGCGTTTCGGCCACCAGGGCCAGCGCCTCGTCCCACTTCTCGTCCATCTCGTCGTCGTCGCCGTCGCCGCCTGCCTCCGACGAGGGCGGGGCTTCGAGAATCGACTTGTCGTACTCGGGCTCGCCCTGCTTTTTCAGAAATTCGACCACCCGCTGCACCTCCATCTCGCTGACGAAGGCGCCGTGCACCCGTTGCAGGGCGCCGGTACCGGGGGGCAGAAAGAGCATGTCGCCCATGCCGAGCAGGGTCTCGGCCCCCATCGAGTCGAGGATGGTACGCGAGTCGGTGCGCGAGAAGACCTTGAAGGAGATGCGGGTGGGGAAGTTGGCCTTGATCAGGCCGGTGATGACATCGACCGAGGGCCGCTGGGTGGCGAGAATCAGGTGGATGCCGGCGGCGCGGGCCATCTGGGCGAGGCGCGCGATCGACTCCTCGATTTCGCGGCCGGCCACCATCATCAGGTCGGCGAGCTCGTCGACGATGACCACGATGTAGGGCAGGTGGCCGTGCTCGAGCTCCTCGCCCTCGATCGGCTCGATCTCGGGCAGATCCTCCTCGCTCGCCTCGACGCTTTCCACCACCAGGGCGCCCTGGGCCTTCTGCTCGGCCTTGTCGCGCTCTTCTTTGGCGAGCTTCTTGTTGTAGCCGTCGATGTTGCGCACCCCCTTGTCGGCCATCAGGCGGTAGCGCCGCTCCATTTCGCGCACCGCCCAGTTCAGCGCCAGGGCGGCCTTTTTCGGGTTGGTCACCACCGGCAGCAGCAGGTGGGGAATCCCCTCGTAGATGGAGAGCTCGAGCATCTTCGGATCGACCATGATGATGCGCACGTCCTCGGGGGTGGCGCGGTAGAGGAGGCTGAGCACCATGGTGTTGATCGACACCGATTTGCCGCTGCCGGTGGAGCCGGCCACCAGCAGGTGGGGCATCTTGGCCAGATCGGCGACCACGGTGCCGCCGAAGATGTCTTTGCCGAGCGCCATCGGCAGGCGTCCGCCGGCCTTCTGGAAGGCGTCGGCTTCGAAGATGTCCTTGAGCCAGACCGTTTCGCGGTCGCGGTTGGGGATCTCGATGCCGACCACCCCGCGCCCCGGAATCGGCGCCACGATGCGGATCGACATGGCGCGCAGCGCCATCGAGAGGTCGTCGGAGAGGCCCGCGATCTTGTTCACCTTGACTCCGGGCGCCGGCGCGAACTCGTACATGGTGACCACCGGGCCGGGTTTGACCTCGACCACCTCGCCCTCGACCCCGAAGTCCTTGAGTTTGTTCTCCAGCAGGCGGGCGTTGGCCATCAGCGACTCGCGGTCCACCGGCGGCGCGGCGCCCCCCTCGTGGTCGAGCAGCGACAGGGGCGGGCGGTGGTAGGTGCCCGAGGGCTCGAGAAAGGAGAAATGCTCCTGGCGGTCGGGCTCATCCTTTCTCTTTTTCTTCGGATTCATCTTCACCGGCACCGGCTCGAACCTGGGCGAGGGCGCCTGGATGACGGGTCCCTTTTCGAGCCGCTCCCCCTTTTCCCGGGCTTTCCGGGCTTTTTTCGCCGCGCGCCGTTCGCGTCGGTCCTCCATGCGCTGGCCCAGGCGATCGAGGCGGCCGGAGAGAAACAGCACCACCGAGAAGCGCGCCGAGAGCATCAGCGATACCAGAAAGAAGACCGTGAGCACGATGGCCGCACCGGTGGTGTTGACCAGCGCGGCCAGGGTGTCGACCAGGATGCGGCCGGCGGCCCCACCCCCCTCGCTGATGGTCTGACCGAACAGGGCGACCTCGCGCACGCGCAGCGCCAGCAGCCCCGCCAGCGACAGCAGCAGGCAGATAAAGGCCACCGCCTTGTAGAGGCGGAATCTGACGTCGCGCATCTTGAGCAAGCGCCAGGCGACCAGAAAGCAGGCAAGCGGGATCAGCAGGGCGGGCAGGCCAAACGCCTGATAGAGAGCGTCGGACAGGTAGGCGCCGACGATGCCCCCGAGGTTGCCGATCTGTGCCGGTCTGGTGCTGGTGTTCCAGGACGGGTCGGCGTTGTTGAAGGAGACCAGGCACAGCAACAGAAACAAACCGATCGCCAGCCAGATAAAGCCGGCGATCTCCTTTTGCAGCACGTCGCGCAGCGATTTTTTTCCTTCGTCGTTCATAAATTTCTACGTCAAATCAAAGAGAATAGGTCAAGAAAAACGTCCCCGCCACCCAGCAGTAGAGGGCGAAGGCAAACAGCCGGCGGCGACGGATCACCGCCAGCAGAAAACGGATCGAGAGGTAGCCCGCGGCAAAGGCCATGGCGGTTCCGGCCAGATACAGGGGGAGGTCGCCCGTCGGGACCCCGCTGATGTCCTTGAGGGAGAGCAGCGCCGCGCCGAGTACCGCCGGCAGCGCCAGCAGAAAGGAAAAGCGGGCCGCCGTCTCGCCATCGACCCCCTTGAGCAGCAGCGTGGCGATGGTCGAACCCGAGCGGGAGATTCCCGGGATGATCGCCAGCCCCTGCACCGTGCCGGTGAGCAGCGCGTCGCCGATGGTCAGTTGGCTCTCCTTGCGGCTGCCGCGGCGAAAACGCTCCGAGACGAAAAGCAGGGTGCCGGTCACCAGCAGCATGGCCGCAACCACCGTCAGGTTCTCGAACAGACCTTCGAAGAAATCCTTGAAGGTCAGTCCGATGACGGCGGTCGGAACCGATCCTGCGAGGATCAGAACCAGCATTTTGCGGTGGATTCCCGAATCGCCGCCGCGGCGAAAGGGTGCAATCGCCAGGGCTCGGATCTCGCGCCAGAAAAAAAGCACGACGGCAACCATCGTCCCCACGTGCAGCATGACGTCGAACAGAACTCCTGGCTGTTCGAAGCCCGGAAGAAAGTGCTGGGTGATCGCCAGATGCCCCGAGGAGGAGACGGGCAGAAATTCGGTCAGCCCCTGGATGAGACCAAGGAAGAGGGCCTGGATGAGAGTCATATGAAACCTTGATGATGGGCGGGCGGCTCGCGGCGCTGGGCCACGGGAATTCTTGCCGGCCCAGGAGCCTCGGGCCTTGCGCCCGTATTGATGATTTACAGTTCCATGATCACCGGCACGATCAGCGGCCGGCGCTGGATGGTGCGGTTGAAGAAGCGGCGCAGCGCCTTGCGCACCTCGACCCGCAGCTCCTCCCACTCGGTGATCGCCTCCAGGCTGTGTTCGCCGAGAACCTCGCGCACCGCCTGGCTCGCCCGGGCGAGAAATTCCTGGCTCTCCTCTTCGGGGACGAAGCCGCGGGTGAGCAGTTCGGGCCCGAAGACGATCTCGCCGCTTTTCTGGTTGATGCCGAGCATGGCGATGACCAGGCCGTGGTTGGCCAGGTGGCGGCGGTCGCGCAGCTCCAGGGCGCCGACATCGCCGACCCCCTTGCCGTCGACCAGCACCCGTCCGGTCTCCACCCGGTCCTCCAGGCGCAGGCCGTCGGGGCCGAGAACCAGGGGGATGCCGTTTTCGACCACGAAGGCCTCGTTGACCCCGAGTCCCATGCGGCGGGCGAGCTGAGCGTGCTTGACCAGGTGGCGGTATTCGCCGTGAATCGGCACGAAGTGGCGCGGCCGGGTCAGGGCGAACATCAGTTTGAGCTCCTCCTGGCTGGCGTGGCCCGAGACGTGGATTTCGCTGGTCGTCTCGTAGAAGACTTCGGCGCCGCGCCGGTAGAGATGGTTGATCAGGCTGCTGATCGCCTTCTCGTTGCCGGGGATGAACTTGGAGGAGAGAATCACCGTGTCGCCCGGTTCGAGCTCGAGCTGCTTGTGGTCGTCCATGGCGATGCGCACCAGCGCCGAGAGCGGTTCGCCCTGGCTGCCGGTGGTGACGACCATCACCTGGTCGCGGCGGTAGTCGCGCAGCCGGCGCAGGTCGAGCAGCGCCTCGTCGGGAATGCGCAGATAGCCGAGCTGGCGGGCGATGGCGCAGTTGGCCACCATGCTGCGCCCGTGCAGGACGATCTTGCGCCCGCAGGCCAGCGCCGCATCGACCGCCTGCTGCACCCGGTGGATGTTGCTGGAGAAGGTCGAGACCAGCACCAGTTCTTTGCAGCGGGGCACAATCTCGGCGAAGGCCTCGCCCACCACCCGCTCGGAGAGGGTCATCCCCTCGCGCTCGACGTTGGTCGAGTCGGACAGCAGCAGCGCCACGCCCTCGTCGCCGAAGGCCGCCAGCCGCGCCACATCGGTGCGCTCGCCGTCGACCGGGGTGTTGTCGAGCTTGAAATCGCCGCTGTGCACGATGAGTCCGGCCGGGGTGCGGATCGCAAGGCCCGCTCCGTCGACGATGGAATGGGCGGCGCGGTAGAACTCGACGGCGAAGGCGCCAAGGCTGACGGTTTGGTGCATCGCCACCCGGTGCAGGGTCGTGCGCTCGAGCAGGCCGTGCTCTTCGAGCTTGTTGCGCAGCAGCCCCAGGGTCAGGCCGGTGCCGTAGATCGGGGGGAAGCCGAGTTGGGGCAGCAGGTAGGGAATGGCGCCGATGTGGTCCTCGTGGCCATGGGTCAGAACCAGGCCGCGGAGCTGCCCGACCCGCTCGGCGATGGCGCTGATGTCGGGCAGCACCAGGTCGACGCCGAGCATGTAGGTTTCGGGGAACATCAGGCCGCAGTCGATCAGCAGCAGGTCGTCGCCGCTTTCGAGCACCATCATGTTCATGCCGATTTCGCCCAGGCCGCCGAGGGCGATCAGCCGGACCTCATCGGGTTGCAGCGGACGCGAAGTGCTCGTCATGCCGCTGCCCCGTCGGGCAGGGAGGCGCTCAGAGCCTCGCGCACCTGCGCCATGAGCCGGTCGCGCTCGGCAAGGGTCAGCCCGGCGGTGGCGACCGGCGGCAGAAAGGTGACGCTGATGGTTCCGGGGCGCAGGCGCAGGCTGTGTTTGGGCAGAATCGCGCCGCTGCCGCGGATGGCGATGGGAACGATCGGAACCCCCGCCTTGAGGGCGGTCATGAATCCCCCCTTTTTAAAAGGGAGCAGGCGAACGTCGGGCGAGCGGGTCCCTTCGGGAAAGATGATCACCGATTCTCCTTGCCGGATGCGGCGCACCGCCTCGTCCATGCTCGCCACCGCCTTTTCGCGGTCGGCCCGATCCACTTCAATACATCCGGCGGCGCGCATGGCGGCACCGAAGAGCGGAATGCGGAACAGTTCCTTTTTCGCCAGCCAGCGAAAGGGGCGGCGAACGCAGGCGAGCAGGGCAAGGATGTCGAAGTTGCTCTGGTGGTTGGCCATGTAGATGACGGTTTCCGCCGTTGCCGGCGGCAGCACTTCCTGGCAATCGACTCTGACCCCGGCCAGGCGCAACCCCACTCTGGCCCAGATGCGGCCGCAGCGGTAAAGAAAATCGGGTCCGCGAAAAGAAAGCGCCAGGGAGACCAGCAAAACGGCCAGGGTCCAGAGAAAGAACGTCGCGATGAAGAAGAGGGATCGAAGCATGCCGTGCTCTCGGACAACTGGCTGAAATGGCCAGTCTAGAAGAGTTGTTGCATGCAGTCAAACCTTTTCAGATTGAGGCTTTACAGGGTGCGGCAATTCCGTTAGACTCGACCGCATTCGCTGTGAACTTCTAAAGGTTACTGTCACTGGCGTCTACGAAAATTCAATCATTTAGAGATCGCCAAAATGCAAAAAGCTAGTGTCACTAAGTGGATAGTGAAATTTCGGTGACATTTACTTTTAGCAAGTATTTAATATTTGGTAGAATTTAAAAAACAAAGCCCCCTCGGCAACCTCTGTCGCCGAGGGGGCTTTGTTTCTGTGGGCAGAAATCCCAATTTTGGAGAGGCTTAGTTGCTGTCAAGAGAGCTGGCGTCAAAGATAGAACCCAGCTTCGGCTGGGCCCTATCCCCAACAAACTCCGCGTTTAAACTGCTGGTTGCCAGTGGGCTGCAAGGACGGTTTGAACGTCATCCGGTCTTTCGGCTAAGGCTTGCTCCCAGGTTAATCCTGTTTGATTTGTGAAAGATGCCATTGCTTGAATGAGTTGTTCAACTTGGGTGTTGGCAAGCATTCTTCCATCTGCTGTCTCGAAAATTTCAATCTGATAATCGGCGCTGGAATACCAGTTTTGGATTTTAACCGAATCTTGTTGCCCTGCAATTGAAACCTGTAAATCACTTCCGAGTTGCCTGAAAACTAGGTTTTTTGAATCCGTGCTTATTCCCACGGTGTCGTCCTGGCCGCTGGCCCAGTTGCGGTCATAGATGGTGTCCTGGCCGCTGCCGATGCCGAACAAATAGCGGTCGGCACCGGTGTTGTAGTAGTCGCCTCCGCACAGGTAGTCATTGCCGGCGCCGCCGTCGAGCACGTCGTTGCCGTACTCGCCGTAGGGGCTGTCGTTACCCTCGCCACCGAGCAGCGTATCCTGGTC
>NPIG01000072.1_pt1 | contig 62116 bp, 50 predicted proteins | sample 8637441 | NCBI WGS metagenome assembly NPIG01 (sample SAMN07420675, study PRJNA396082) | bioreactor metagenome | isolation source: sample BR6 brine-fed electro-methanogenic bioreactor BR | place: Japan: Kochi | collected 2016-06-14
ATTCACGCTGAACCAGTACAGGCCCCTTCCCGCGGGCTACTCCTGGGCAATAGAGCAATACGGAGTTGAGGGTGGTGTTCGCGTTGAAACCGTTCAGCGGTTCAAGGGGCTGGAGGCGACCGTCGTATACCTATGGGGTGCAGACTCTTTCGCCCCGCAAACTGATGTAGAGATTCTGTATGTGACTTTGAGCCGTGCGAAGTCCCGCTTGGTTCTGGTCGGCGACCCGGATCGCTGTAACCGTGTGCTGAATAGATAGGGAGAGCGCGTGAGGATTCTGCCGACGTCAATGCACAAACAGATTCTACCGGGTGGACTTTGCAGCAAATGAAGTGAGGAGAGGCCCGGTGGTGCAGGGCCTGGGAACCTTGTGAATTACGCAGCGGCGGTCAGGGCCAACAAAGCGGAAGCCCGCTGATCGGCATCGGACCGGTCGCCTGCGTTGGGGAGCTGCCCGGAAATCCGGGTCAGCGCATCAACCAGCGAGAAGATGGTGAAGCTGCCCTTGCGACGGGCGATTTCGACCGCCTCCTTGGCCAGCTTGCGGGTGATGCCCTGCTTGTGCAGGACGGCGAGTACCTCCTCGGCGTCATCGCCCAGCTTGGCGCGCATGGCTTTGCGGACGACGTCGGCGAAGCCATCGCGGCGCTCGTCGCGTCTCGCGACAAGGTTGGCGATGATTCGTCGGATCTGGTCGAACGACTCGTGCACGTTTGCCGTGTGCTTGCGGCTGAACTCGACGACCTCGACCGCGTCCCAGACGATGTGGTTCTGACATACGGCCTGGAACCAGAACGTCTGCACGCCAACTGATCGCCGGCCGACCTCCGAGTTCCACAGGAAGAGACCGGGGGCGAACGCCTCGCCTTCGATTTCCGCCCAGCCTGTCGGGTCGATCAAGAACACGAACATGTCCTGCTCTCCGCAGTAAAGGCCCGTGCCGCCGCCAGCCGCTTCTTGAGGTGGCTGGAAATCCGTAGCAAATTCCCGAACCATGCTCAGCAGGTCCGCATTGAACAATCTCGTGTAACTGGCGCCGTGTATGGCGCGCACGGTGTCGTTCAGCGTCAGGATTTGCAGCGGCTTGTTGCCGCTCGGCATCGTTTCGTCGAACACACGACCGGCGGTTGCTGGCGACAAGCGGTTGATGGTGTCACGGCTGACGCTGGCTAGCTTGCACAACTGCGTGAAGCTCCAGTCATTCAGGTCGTAGGCGCCGTCACCGCCCATGTTGAGCATCAGCCGACCATGGCCGGCGTCCGTCCGCAGTGCATCGGGTTGGTGCCAGTGCTCGCAGGCACGGCTTTTCTCATCGGCGCAGTGCTGCCAGAGCTGGTCAAACGAACCAAATCGCTCATCCGGCTCACGCCGGAACAACTCGTTGCTCGCGCGCATCAGGTTTTGCATGGCGATCTCCTTGTGGAAATGGGACTAAACCTTCGTTTCAAACCGCACCACCGGTTCCTCGTATGGTGGAGATGGCCCCTGACCTTCGCGGGAGCGTTGCTTCGCTTTCCATAGCATGTTTATGGCGAAATAGTCGAGCGGCGTGACATTTGGCGGGTGACCAGGTCGAGGTCGGCTCGCGCGATGAACCTTCGTGCCGATCGTTAGTCGGCCGGAGAACAGACCTGGTCAATCGGTTGGTCAGGCGTCCTTCTGCTGGTAGATCCAGCTGTGGGCGTCGTTGAGGGCTTTGCAGAGCAGCAGCAAATCGTCGCGGCCGAAGCTGGACGTCTCCTTCCACTCGTCGCCGTCCTTGTAGAGTCGGGCTGCGGTCACATTGTACCGGGTGCCGTTGGACGTCTCGTTTTCCCAAACGAGCACTTTCACGAAGCCGTATCGGATTTCATTTGCGGGTCGTTTTGCGGGCATGATGAGCCTCCTTTCGAACCTTGCGCGAGTCGTAACTTCGACCTGGTGCAAGGGTTATGCGCGCAGCGACCCGAGGCGTGACGCCCCGAACGTGCGACGTCCGATGCCATGATGCCAACGATCAGCCCCACGGCACGCGGACCAAGCGAAAAAAGGCAGCGTTTTCGCGCAGTTAGGCTTGATCTGGGCCTCCCCGGCTGTTAGCATGTTAGCTACTGATTGCGATTGCGTTTTCTCGTTCTCCTTGCCTGCCGGGGAATAAAAACACAGGTGGGCGTGCGGCGGATTTATCCGCCGCGGGCATCGTTCTCGATCGCGCGTGCCTCCGTGGGGCGGATTGCCTTGGCGGCTCCGAAAGGAGTCGTCAGTGCAGTACTAACCCTAAAATGGAGGAATCGACAATGTCGAACAGAATACGCGTAGAGTGGGTTGAGAATGGGAAGCCCAAGCAGATGACGGTAGATACCATGATCTATCAGCTGCGAAGCGGAGGCTGGGACATCGCTCCCAACGTGGTGCGAATCGTGTTGGCAAAGGAAGGCGGGGCGTCAATCGTCAAGGCTTTCATCCGGCACGAGCCGACTGTCTTCGAGCGACGGGAGCTTCGTCGTCAGCGACGAGCCACGTGGCTACTGTCGAGCGTCCTTGGCTGCGCGATCACACTGATAGCCATTGGCCTGCTGTTTCTGCTCTGATCCTTGGGGAGGAGGTGTTCACCTCCCCCCCTCTTAGACGGTTCAACGCCCACGTACTGGCGTAGCACAATTGCGCGGGCGGATCAACGAGGAATCGGTTGGCCGAGTGGCCAGCCGGCAACGAGTTTCTCTAGCTCTCTTGTCCGCTGGGAGCTCAATAACAAGCGGACGAAGGCGTCTTGAACGCCGCTGGCACCGTTTTCACGGGCCTCTGTTTGACCGATACACGGGTCGAACTGTCATGCCGATCACGGTGTGTCGCCTGTTCATCTTCTGCGGTTGCAGAACACCGGACAGGCCGCCCAGCCATGATGCACTTTTCGTAACCACTGGTTACGTCGCACATGGCTTAGAAAATGGAGCCGGGGATCAAAAGGCCCTACGGGGTCTTTTGGTCTTTCTGGAGGCCAAGACGAGCTGCGGCGCCGAATAAACGCTCACTTCTAGTGCCTTCGGGCTGCCATAGGCTCTCGCAACTGGCGGCCGCCTGCGCAACCATCGCCCAAGCTCATTGGCATTGTTCTCCCCGGCAACCAAAACGAGCCAGCGGAAGCGATTGATCGCTGCCAGTTGGTGCCACAATGCGAACCGGGGCCGAGCCGCCGCGTGGTCAAGCTCGGCGACAATACCGTTCAGGTCGACGCGCGCAGCATCGAATTGGCGGTGGACCCGTAGCACACCGAGTTTCGGGGCTTCGTCCCCCACAGCCCGGATTGGCAACGCCGGGGCCAGTGCCGGAGGCAGGCCCAGCGTACCGGCGATTTCGCCCAGTTCATCAACTCCGAGCCGACGGCAGGCGCGCTGGGTTCCAACGCAGAACGCGAGCATAGCGTAACGCTCACGAAGCCGGGTTTCTTTCAGTGGGCCACGCCCGCGATGGAAGTACCAGCACTCTCCCGCTTCAGCTCGAAACTTGTGACGAAAGAGCCGTCGTGACTTGGCCAGGTGCAACAGCTGCGAGAGAGCGCGATCACGATCGCCCTCGGTCACGGCATGTGCAACCCATCGTCGCGTCGCGAGGCCGAAACAATCCACGAGTTTCAAGATCTCGCGCCGAACAGTCACGTTCGACTTAGTCGACGGCCTCTTCTTCGTCTGCGAAGAGTTGCTCGATCTTCGCGCTGATTTCCGCTGTCTTGCGTTCGGCCTCACGATCACGCTCACGATCTATTTCGGCGGGCGCCTGTTCTGAGACTACCGTTTCAAGTTCGTACTCTTCTCGCTCCGGCCAAGTGGCGTACTGATAATCTATGTAATCCGCTTGATGGAGCGGCCAAGCGGATTGGATAGGCACGGGGAAGCCACCATACTGCGTGTAGCCATCACCACGCGATACCTGCACGATCGATTGTAGTGGATGGTCGCTGGCACTGAGGACGTCATTCACCGTCAGCCTTGTCTTGATGAACTCCTGCTCGCTTTTCATCGTACGAGATTTGGAATTCATGATCGACGTCATCCACGAGCGCATCGTCGCTACTTCCTGGCCCGACGCGTCGCACAGATCGTGAATCTCCTGACTGTCGGAGAGTCCGAAGTACTGTTTGAAGCGAGTGTTCGTGCGGATGGTCGCTCTGAGATCGGTATCGGCAGTGGCGAGATCGTGTTGCGTTTGATTGGCCAGTATCGCTGCGAGACCAAAGCTACGCGCCTGCTCTAGGATGACCTTAAAATTCTCTCCAGCGATGCGCTGAAACTCATCGATCACTACGTATGCCTGGCGCTTCGGCTGGCCATTGACCTGCCGGTCGATAGCCGCGGACAAGGTGCTAAACAACGCAAGCTTCGCGATTTCGCGTACGCTGATGCTCTCAAGAGCAGCGGGTAGCCAAAAGTATGCCACCTGGCTGTGCTCCAGAACCGAAGGCAGGTGAACTGAATCAGCAGGTCGTTTCAACGGTTGGAAGGTAGCCAGCTGGGGGTATTTTGAGAGAGCATGCATCGTGGACACGAGCTCGAAGGCGTCTCGATACACCTGGGGGGATGCCGCCTCGCGCTCGGCGATCCGCTTGTAAAGCTCTTCAAACGATCGGACTTCGGGCTTGCTGTCCAGTACCTCGTAAAGGAGCATTCGGTTTTTGCGTGAGTAGTATGATCGCCCGTACCCCTCCCCGTGCGAGAGATTCAGCGAGTCGAGTAGCAAATGGCAGATCTGGCTGAGCGAGCGGGTGGAGGACTCAAGGCTCTTGAATGGATTGAAATAGTGCGTTGAGCGTTCCTTTTCGCACGTGAAGAAGCGAAACGCATATCGAGGATCTTGTGGATCTGTGATTTCGAGTTCGCGCCGACGGCGCTCAGCTTCATCTCTTACCATATGGAACAACGCCGGGTCCCCCTTCAGATCGATGATGATAATCGGGGGTGGAGCCGAAAGCTGCCACGAATCACCATTACCGGAATTCTCGTTATCGGAGGACGTGACTGATCCAATCTGCTCCCGCGGTTCGGCGTGCCCGCGGATCAACTGTATGAGAATTGGCATGATGCCGAGCGACGTCTTGCCGCTCCCGGTGTCCCCAACGATATACGCATGCTCGGCGAGTATCCGACGATCGAGAAGCACAGGGAATTTGTGCACATACTCCAGGCCCAGAAACAGGTGCTCGCTCTCACGAACGGGTCTTCCAGTCACCGGGTCGGATGCCTCGTGCATCGACGTTCGAAGATGGTCGACATACCACTGCCATTCGGGGCGGGGATCTGCCATAGCATCGTGAGCCAATTTCTGTCGCAGCTCGGCGAGCTCCGTTAGGGCCGGCCGATAGAGCGCGATCAGTACGTACGGGGGGACAATGATGTACAGGCAGAAGCTTAGCAGCAGAATCCAGGAAAACATCTGTTTGCCTGTCATGATCATCACGCACGAGAGCAGCAACGCTCCAGGAGGGTAGTCGGTCATCGCCTCCGCCAATTGAAATGGAGGGATGGTGCCGTCCGAAGACCGGTTGCGCATTGCCTCCTTAAGCGCCGCGCTTCCCGGCAAGTTCAGCTTGGTGAGAACGCCGGCATCGTCCGCCATCAATGGAGCAACGACTCGACAAGGGACGAAGAAACATAGCGGAACCGTGATGGACGCGAAAAACAGCGACAAAATCACCAATATGATGATCTTCCGGGCTGTGACGGATAGGTGTGGCCGCCAGGTTCCTGGCGCACCACTGATTGCGTCGTAACTAACGAAACGTGTTAGCACGTCTCTGGCGACGGACGCCAGGGACCAAGTGGACGGTTGATTGGCGGATTTGTTGGAGCAGAGTGCCACGACGAGCAATATCGCCAAGGAGGGCAAGAATATAGGAAGGATCAACATTATCGGTATGACAGCGAGGAGCAATCGCCAGCTGATCTTGTACCTGATCGGTTTTTGCCTTCTCCGCATTTCTGGAGATACGTGAGGAGCGGCAAGAAGCCAAGCCTGGTAGAACTGAATCGGTAGGTGACCGAATAGCCACATCGCAATTGCACTAAGCACCAAGAGTGTGAGGGTTGCACTTATCCGGCCCTGCATCACGTTCGAAATCACAATCACGCCGACTGCCGTCAGCACAGGTACCGCGAGGCACAGGGCCAGGATGCGGAGCGATAAATCGCGAGTAAAGAAGACGCGCGCGACGAGGATAACGAGGGAAAAAAAACCGGCGAGCCCGATCAGCACCGTTGCCGGGATGAGCGATCCTCCCGCGATGACCGCCATGCCAAGCGCAAGCGACAGCATAACCATCGCCAGGATCGTGCCTTGTGCAGAGTTGTGCAGCGTCTCATCGTCGGCCGTCTGCTCTCGACAAGTTAGCTGCATGCTTGCCGTGACTCTTGGGTCCGGCAATCGCTCTGAATTTACCAGCGTGTTTGAGCGCGGTAAGTAGGCCAATGGCCGACGTTGCAGGTCCGAGGGAACTGCCTTTCGAGCCGCGTCACTGATTTCGGATAGCGTTGGTGTGTTTCTTGACGTCACGGATCACCTCTTGAATTGTAGCTGGAGAAGGGACTCCCTCGCAGATGATCGGCGGTCGGCGAGGTAGCCGACCCTTTTGGGCCGCTGCTTGGATCCCATCGTGAATCGACTTGACCCGGACCGGATCAGTCAGCAGTCCGAACGTATAGCGATCGACGGAAAGCCACTTGTCAAGCTCTGGATGTTGGCGGGCTGCGTCGATCTCGGCTCGAAGCCGTTTGACCAAGTCGGGTACTCGTGTGGCGGGGCTGACGACGTGAATACGAAAGATCCGCTTTTTCGGCTTAGACTCCGCCACATGTGGACATCCAGAAGGGAGGTCTCCGAATGTCGCGGCAATATCGGCATCTTCCAGCCGCCGACGCTTAGCATCACGCATGAACGTGAACCAGAGCACGGCGAGGTGGGTCGCCAGGGCGCGCGGTCCCAGGGGACGCCCTCGATCCTGAGGCAGGTTCCGTCGCCGGGCTTCGGAGAGGGTCAGCTGGTAGTAGCTCAATGAGCGGCCGAGCCCGGGTCGGCTCACCAACCGTTGCTGACTGACCAGTCGTTGAATCACATTACCGCAGCTACGGCCTTCGAAGAACCGTGCTTCGAGCACGACGCGAAGGCTGATTCGGTAAAGGCCGATGTGGGCCAGAATGGCCTCTGTTCTCGCAATGTGTGGGACCTGCATCACCAGATCTCGTATCCGAAGCCAAGGCCGGCAAAGAAAACGTGATCGTCTTCGAGGCGGCCGCGTCCGTATTCGCCCCCGCACTCGATGACTGTTCGAGTCTCCCCGTCCACAACCACCGCGTCAGGCTGTTTTTCGCCCGATAGATCAAGATCGTCCTCGAAGATCCACGACGATGCTCGCGTGGGCAGTTCTTCGCTCATGAGGAGGAAGACCGCCGCAAGATGAAGATCGTGCGTCACTTCAGTCTGCCGTGGTGGCCGGCGGCTGGTCGCCACGACGCAGGGCGTCCGGCTTGCTGGTTGCGAACGTCGGCGCGATTGCAGTTTCCACGCCACAGCACCCATATCGGGCTGCGGAAGTCCTGGCTGCCATGTCGCGAGCGGAACAGACGGGACAATTTCGGGGCGTGCCATGAGCAAGATCGGCTCGGCTATGCCACGCCTAGCCAGCCGTTCGACAAGCCGTCGGGCCCGGCCTTTCGGGTCGGCGTGGGCGCGACCCCATGTGCGGCCGATTTGGTCAAGACTCAAGACGCGAACGCGGGTCGTCAGCACACTCGCGATCGCCTCCTCAGCGTCGGCCGGAAACGGAACTGGGCGCCTCCGAGGTGGCATGTAGGTATGCTACCGAGAGTTGGCTAAAACGACCAGGGTCCGACCGGGTCTTTGTGATTGGGCATCGATCTACTCAGGATTCTCGCAACTCGTTATTTTGCAGTCGCTTGTCGACCGCAGGAGGCATTTGCGTGACCATCTGCATGATGTGGTTGACGGGATGGTCACGGAAGTGGGGGTAAATCCAGCTCTGGCCGCCGTCATGTCCGGCGGCATGTGCGGTGACGGCTCGGACACTGCGAACTTGGGCAGGAAACCGCGCGCGTCGGTTTCTTCCCCCCCCTCCCCGTTCACCCTTGGCGTCGCTGACTGAGCTACAGGAGGGCAGGATGCTGGAGGGGTGACGAACCGCTATGAGGCGAAATAACCTGCACGGCACAACCAGTCCCGAAGTGCCGCGTCGGCGATGGCTTGCTGGGTATACGGCTCCTGATATTCAATCGCTCTCTGGGAAGAGGCCCGCCGCAAAGCGTCCGCGACCTGGGGATCCAAGCGTAGTGTGACCGAGCGAAGCGGTTCGCCTCGCATCGGGCGAGAGCGTTTGTGATCGTTGCCGCCGGCCCGGCTAGCGGCCCCCGAGTGGGCAGCCGAATGCTGTTTCGGCGGACAGCTCTCGACAATCCCCGCCGGGCTGGTCTCGCGCCTTAGAAACGCCTGCTGTTCCGCAGACAGGGCGTCAAGTGTCGATCGTCGCTGTGTTGGCATAGCTCCAGATCTCCTCCAGTACCAGCGACATCTCCGAGGCAGCCTCCCGCCCCCGGCGTCCAAGATGCCAAACGGCTGTTCTCTGGCCAGGTGCATCCGCCGTCGCTTCACGAATACGTAGCACGTGCTCACAGACCGTGAGACCAAGTTGCCGTGCGGCTCTGGGGGCCTCACGTGAAAGCTGGCAACGCTGGTGACGCAGGCGACTGAGCACCAGCAGTCCTCGCGGCAGGGCCATCGGGCGGACTCTCTGGGCGTTGCGAAGAATACGTATGGTTCCCGTTGTCGACTCCAAGTCGGGCAATGTCCCCCCGCACGGCAATACCGCCACGTTCGCCACAAGCAACAGTGCTCTGGTGCTGTCCGCCAGATTCGCCGGTCCATCAGCGACGACAAGGTCATACCGTCCGGCGAGGTCCTGGGCCGACTCGATTATGGCGTCAGCTAGGGTCTCTGTCTCGGTGCGTATTGCCAATCCGGTGCCTCGCACCCAAGCCGTCGAGGTTGCCTGTCCATCGGCGTCGATCAACGCGGTGCGAAGTCCGGCCTCCTGCCCCCACAGTGCTAGGTGGACCGCCAGCGTTGTCTTCCCTACGCCACCCTTCTGATTGACGACCGCGATAACCATGTCCCGACCATGGCACGAATGCACGAAGCGTGCAAGACAACTTGTAACCATCCAAGACAACGTGCATGCTTGCTGACATGCATGCAAAAAAGTGCTTGCGCTTCCTGCCAGTCATCGTAATCTGACAACAGGCGACTGCTCCGTGCAGTCGCCCATTGTGCTATCAAGAAGTGGAAGGGTCGGGGGCTTTCGGGTCCCGGGGGCGACTGGGGAAAGTCGCACCCCGGCTAGAATATCCGCACGGGGGCTGGATTGCGTTTAGTTACTGTCATCCATAGCACACCTGCAGGCGACGTCAATCACGAAGTGCATCTGGCGATCGCTCTGCATCCCGCGTGGAGCCTCTCTTCCGCCCGCTTTTGTTGTGAGGTCTACCGTGGAAGGGAGCTATGGAGAGACGACAATCACGGCCGTTTTCGGTCACCAACATACCGGGTGGATATCGCCTGGAGTGCGTAAGGCAAATCTGCTCGGTCTGGGTGGCGTACCGCACCCGTGCGATATCGCTACTCGCTCTACGAACTTACATGGCTCTGCTCGAAGTTGCGGAGCGTCGACATGCAGCTGCCTTGCGTGGCCGGGTAACCAAGGCTGCCACAATGACCTTGTCGATCGAGAGTGTAGCATCGGAGCTCCATGCACTCGTAAAGTGTGCTCGCCGAAGTCAGGTGATTGCCGCACTGCGTCAACTACAGACTGTGGGAGTACTGGATACAAACGGTAGCGGAATAACGTTGCACGCAGGAAGCCAACGCATCCCGGGCATCCTCCGTTCCGAGACAGAGCTCATGTGGAACCGGTTTGGGCGGAGGAAGTTTGTGCCGTTCCCACGGCGCGCGTTGCGGGCTTTAGCGGCGACGCGTTCCGCTGCGGTTATAGCTACGATGCTGGCAAGCTGCTTACGGTGCGTGTATCAGCGGGTGAATGGGGTCAGCGTTGAGGGATCCTGTTCAATCCGTCTGATCGCGGAGGCCTTTGGCCTGCATCCGCGAACGGTCAAGACCGCCCGAAGAGCACTCCGAGCAGCCGGCTGGCTGTGCCCGATTGACGCCGACCATTGGCACATTCAGAAGCACGGTGCCCGGCTTCGCTTCGATGCCGCCAAGCCGTGTTGTCGCTCTGAATCGCCACCCCCTCGACGGCGTATTGGCACCAACACGCCACCCCCTAGACATAACAAGAAACTCCTAACGGATCCAAGAAACCAAGAACCGTTGGTGGTGCGGGAACCGTCCGAGCGAGGGACGACAAAGTGTGTTTTCGGTCTACGAGACATCCAGTTGATTGAATTGCAGGACGCCAAATGCCTGGATCTTCGATATCGCGAAGCGATTCGCCTGCGGTTGATCAGCGAATCCCCTGCGGAGCGATTGCGGTTCTTCGCCGCAGCTGCACACGCCTCACGAGTGGCGACGCGGAACACCGCAGGGCTGTTTGCCGCTGTGATCCGACGTGGACTGTGGAGTTACATTTCGCAGGCTGATGAAGATCAGGCTCGACGGATGCTGCTCGCCTATGACCGTCAGAATCGAGTACGCGGCACCTCTGCTTCGAGTGAACAAGTTCGCCAACTCGTCTCCGGCTTGGCGGCGAGGGTTGCGTGGCCAGCGAGCCAGCACGCAACGATTCCGCGGAGCATGGCGGCAATGCTGTCGAAGAGCCGTGCCGGGTCTTCCTCGCCGGCCTCGGCCAGTTCGTCGCGGATGGCCTCCAGAGAACCAAGCACAATGGCGACATTCTCCACCAACGCGCGGCGAAAAGCCGCGGGCTCAGTCAACCCGTCTGTACATGCTGAGTGCTCGTCCATGCCCAGAATATCTCACAAGCACCGGTCGCACGGCAAGTGGCCAAAAAGGCGTCTCAATGGGTCTCATGCCTCAGGAATTGCTAACTGCTCGGTAGAGGACGGAGCACTGGCGGCCCGAGAATCCCAAGGTACTTGAAAACGTCCGAAGCAAGAGGCGCCCGTGCCGGCTCCGCCGGTGCGGGCGCCCGCGACGATTGCCCGCGTGCCAGATGCACGCGGGCCGTGCGGCTCGTTATGCGGCGTGGCGTGCGGATTCACTGGTGTGATTGCAGGCTTCCTGCTCGTCGGCCGAAACCACCGCCTCGATAATCCGAGTGGCGGTCTTGCGAACTTGCTCAAGTGACGTCGTGAGCGTTTCGGCATCGCCATCGTAGAGCTGAATGTAGTCGGCGGACGAGGTGCCGGGCTTGAGCCCGATTGCCTCGCAGACGACGAACGCCACCGCTTCCGCCTCTGTCTCTCGAATCACCCTCGTGGCTCGGTCGCCGTCCTTGTGGAGCATCTCGTGGGCGAGTTCATGAACGAGCACGGAGAATTCTTCGGCGGGCTCCAACCCTTCGACGATCAAGATCGAGCCGCCAAGCGAAGCTCCCAGCGAGCCGGGCAATGCTGCAGAGGACACATGCGTGACGTCTATACTGCGGGCCGCAATGAATCGTTTCAGTTTCTCCTGGTGGCCGGCGGGGTTTCCGGTGACTTTGGTGAGGTTCGGCAGTGGTGCGCCGTCCGTTTGAGCGATATCGAAAACACGAACGGCTCGAAACCGCATGGCGTCCTGCTCTTCCGAGCGGTCATCGTCACGCTCGTCCGTTCCAACCCGCATCGGGGCAAAGATCACAATGCCCTTCTCTCCTTTACGGACCTGTCGGCCTAGGTTTTGCCACGTCTTGTAGCCTGCGACTCGGGTCGCGTCCGGCCGTTGAGCGTTGATGAGCATCACATTGCTCAAACTATATTTGTGAAACTTGGCCATGGCCGCCAAGAAGACCCGCAGCTCATCACTCCTGCCGGCGTCAAGACTGGTTCGGAGCTTGTCGAGTGCAGCTGCGGTGACTTGCTTGGCCTGTTCTATCGGTTTCATTTGTGCCTCCATAGGGTAAATGCCGACCTTGTCCGCCGGCGGGTTATCGTTCGCACTACCTCGGCGTTGATGCTTGGTGCGGGCACCCCCGCATTGAAAAGCTGCCGTCGGTCGTTCACCGTCGCTGGTGAGCGACGGCAGCTTTTCCAACAGCTCTTTCGAGCGGACCGTCGCTGGCGATGGGGTTGAGCTCCGCAAGGGGCGTGACAGGCGAAGCAGCCTTGCGTGCCTCTCACTGAGGTAATGCTCGAGATTGCGAGATGTCCTGGCACGACCCTTGGGGTGGCGTGGTGGCCAGCGGCGGACCGATCGCCTCAGCCGGCGTGAGGGGGAGCGCAAGCGAGCCCGTGGGATGGAGGGGGAGGGAATCGCGCCGACTCTTCAGTCGCTCGCCGAAGAACGTCAGCGACTATGATCGTTGCGGGGTGGCCTGCTGCCGAGCTCTGCGGCTCGTGAATGCTCTTCGTCGTGCTTTCGCCCGAGGTTAGCCGGCCATTCAGCCCCAGCGATGCCAGCAGCGTTTTGGGCTACCACAGCTCCAACATGGGCACTTTGGTTGAGACCGCCGGCCTAGCCCTCGCCCCACGACAAAAAACCGTCAACGAGGGATCCGGGATTCTCATGGCCGTTGAGCACGCGGTCACGCGGTGCATTTTCCAGCCTCCTCAGTACCGCCACGGCAAGTACAAGGGAGTTGCTCTCGCCTGCGGCTCGGGACCCTGTCGGCCGTCGCTCACCCTGCCGAGCGAAGCGAGCTGGCGACGGGCGATAGGGTGAGCTGCGGGCACCGCCTGCGGACGGGTTCCCCGAAGCCAGAGCTTTCGCCAGCCAGGTCCGCAGCATCCTGCCGCTCGGCTCGCTTGGGACGAAGCATTGATCGGTCAAAGGAGCGATGTGAAGTAGCGTCGCCGCATGGCCATCGCTTTAGAAGGAGTGGAGGCTCAGAGCTCCTGCGAAAGGTCGGTGCTCGCGACCAGCTTCTTGAACTCGCCCAGGATGTCACCATAGTGTTGAGTCAGGTAGCGGGTAACGGAGGGGTTTTCGAGCAGCCGCTTCACATACCCCACGTAGACCACGAGCTTCAGCACGTTGCGACCGTAGGATTCCTCGATGAGCTTGAATTCTCTGCCCAGACGGCCCATTTCGTTCTCGATGCGGGCGATCTCTTCGTGATCGAGGCCGAGGGTGTCTTTCCGTCCGCCGTCTACCGCGAGTTGTTCGGCTGGTGTCGCGGCGAACAGGCACTTGGCGTATGTCGCTGAGAAATTGTGAGCGGCGATCATGAGTTCAGCCATCTCGATTTGCCGCATCGGCTTGACTTTTTTGAGTTCACGCAAAGCGTTGGGGGCCGCCGGACGGTCCTTCAGGAGTTCGACGGCTTCCGGACAAACGCCCCGCAGCAAGTCCCGTTTCTGCCGGATGCGGGCGACGTCGATGTTCAGTGTGGCCGCCATGCGCTCCTCCGACACCCCGCTCTCGATGGCTTTGAGGATCATGAAGTGCTCTTGAATGGGCGAGATCTGGTTCACCTTGTGGTTGTAGGTGAACGCCTCGTCATCCGTTGCGATCAGGCAGAGCGTTTCCTTCTCGCCCATCTCCTTGAGGATGTCGTGCCGAAGGTGGCCGTCGAGAAGCATGTATTTACCCGAGCGACCCTTTTGTGGGTGAATCACGAGCGGCTCGATGACGCCGAGTTGTTCGATCGATGCGGCGATGCGGCGGTACTTGATCGCTTTGCGCGTCGCCGAATCCACTCGGTGCAATGGGAGGATGTCGTCGAGGGCGACGACTTTGCTCGCGGGTTCAAACGCTGTCTGGACCTTGGCACTCACCTCAGTTGCTCCTGGGTTTCAGCTCATCAGCGAGTTGCTGCGGCAGTGTGTCGAGCGACTCGGCCCGCAGCAGATTCACAAAGTGCTCGTCATTGAATAGTCGGCGCAGCGCCGACAGCACGAACAACATGCGGGTCTCGCACAACTTGGCCTTGCGGACGATTAACCGTTGCCGCGCGCTCTCGTCCTGGTACGCCTTCCGTAGTTTCTCCGACGTGACCCTGCCCCGGCCCTGTTTCCGCGGGTCGATACCCCGCCGAATCGTCTTGCCGTCGTTGCGGCGCTGTTCGATCAGGCGACGGGCCTTCAACAGCGACTTCCCCCGCAAGTCGTTTTTCTCGTAGGCTTCGGTCAGTGCTCGCTGGACGTCCTCGTCGTTTGCGCTGGCGATGGTGACCGCGATGCTGATCGGAATCTGACCTTTCTCGACGGCTTGCAGCAAACGTTCTTCCCCGGTCTTGAGCAACCGGATGATGCCCTTTACGTAGGACTTGTCGAGGTCGGTCTTGCGGGCGATGTCCTCGAACGTGTACCCGCGTTCCTTGAGCTGGCCGATTTCCTTAAGCAGTTCGACCGTCACGTATCGACGCCGAGCGAGATTCTCCGCAAGCCCCATGAGCAGTAGCTCTTCGCGGTCCGCTTCGACGACGATCGCCGGCACTTCCTGCTGCCCGAGTGCTTTGTATGCCTCCAATCGGCCCTGGCCGCAAACCAGGTCGTACACGTCCTGACCGTTGCGGCGCGGCCGGCGGGCGACGGTGATCGGTTTCTTGAGCCCGAGCCGGGAGATGTTGTCGACAATCTGCTTGAACTTGGCCTTACCCCGGGCCCGTTCGTTGACGACCACGATCTGGTCGATCGGGATCATGCGGATGTCTTGCTCGTGTCGAATCTTCATGCGGCCACCGTGATCTTCACCCGGACGGCGAGCTGCACGAAATAGTCGAGCGTCTCGAAGCGGTACGTATCCAGGGATGCACCGTTCGATTCCGCAAGCAGCAGCCGCGGCAGCGTGATGTCGATGTGCGGCAACAGGTAGAAGTCATTGGGCTCCTCATTCGAGGCGCCCATGCGGGCCGCAATGGTGATGTCCGGCGAAAGACCCTGGTCCAATCGGATCAGCCAACGGAATGAACCGGCGGGCGTCTGCTTGCACCGGGCCAGCACCAGCGAGGCGGTATATTCCCCGTTGATGAACAGCAGGTCGGTGACCTCGTCGCGGACGACTTCGGTGCCGAGAGATTCGAGCTGTCGGATGATCCGGTCGACCAGCTCGGGGTGCATGCGGCGAAGCTGGCGGTTGATCTGGATGTACTCGTAGTCGCGGTTCGGAGCGTAGCCGATGAGGTGGTACGCCCGGACGAGGCTGCCGAAACGGTTTCGGTAAGCGGAACTCGACGGCATGCCGTCGGTTTCATCGATGAGCAGCCCGGACAACAATGTGTGACGCTGGGCGAGCGCTCGGAGGCTGGCCAGCATCTCTTCCTCGCTGTAGCGGCGATTACGCTCCATGATGATCCCGCGAGCAACGAAGAACATCTCGGGGTCGACGATGGGTTCGAACGCGTTCTCCGCCCGCACCCACATCGCCGGCGGGTTCTTGACGCGTTTCTTCTTGAGCTTGAACGATGCTCGGTTGTAGACGTTGTGGCCGATGTACTTCTCGTTGATCAGGATCTGGTGGACCAGGCCGCGGGTCCAGGCTCGACCGTATTCGCTTGCGACGCCGCGCTCGTTGAGCATCGCCGAGATTTCGCGTTCGGTTCTGCCTTCCCGCGTGAACAGCTCGTAAACCCACTGGACGATCTCGACTTCCTGCGCCGGCCCCGGCACGAGGATTACCCGGTCGGTCTGCAGGCTCTTGTGTTCGCCCCGCTTGAGCAGGCCCTTCGGTTCGCCGGCCTGGTCGATCAGCATCCGCCGCAGCCCGTACCCCGCCGGTCCGCCCTGGCGGTATCCCTTCTGAATCAGATTGCACTGGCCTTTGAAGACCTTCGCAGACAGCTCCCTGCTGTACTCGCCGGCCATCGCTCGCTTCACGCTCTTGATGATGGTGGCCGACGGGCTGCCGTCGTTCTCGAACTGTTCCGCGCAGTAGTGCACGGAGATCCCCGCGCGCTTGCAGGTGTACTCGTAGTAGGCGCTTTCATCCGTATCCTGGAAGCGGCCCCAGCGGCTCACGTCGTACACGAGCACGGCTTCGAAATCGACGCCGCCGGCTTGCACGTCGTCGATCAGCCGTTGCAGCGAGTTGCGCCCCTCGATGCGCAAACCGCTCTTCCCCTCGTCGGAGTATGTGGCCACGATGTCGAACCCGCGCTTCTCGGCATACTCGCGGATGATGTCGGCCTGGTTCTCAGTCGAGTACTGCTGATGCTCGGTCGACATGCGGATGTATTGGGCAACGGGAACGCGCTTGACTTCCGCGGTCTCGTCACGCGTGGTATCGCCGGCTTCGTGCGGCATGGCAATTTCCTCTCGGTTACTCGTTGGAGCGCCTGAACACGGTTTCACCCTGATCGCGACCGCCGGCGCTGCCGGCCAGTATCCCGACCGACCGTGCAAAAACCGGGGGTATCAGCGTGCAATTTCCGTGCAATTTCTCTACGAGTCGGAATTGAGCATGAGACCGTAGTGACGGCTTCGACCCTTCAGCGCATCGGCCAGGTCGTGCATGCCGGCGTCCCGAAGGAATCGGCGAACGCGTCGAGCTTCGCTGCGAAGAGTCTCGTCCGACCGAGGCGCCCCCTGCCAGACGTGCTCGATGAGCTGATCATAGGAAAAGAGACAATTCGGTCGAGCGGCGAGTTTTGCGAAGAGCCGAAACGGTACACCCGGTCCAAGTTGACATACCCGACCGTTCCAAATTACGGCGCAGCTGTCGGAGTCGATGACTGGACGCAGGCCGCGCATCGAAGTGGGACCGGAACTGATGTCATTGGGGCTGTTGGCGGGCAAGCTCCCTGACGGCGATTCCAGAAGCTCGAACAGGTCCTCAACACAGAGCGCGAGTTCGACCTGCACTGCAGCGAACCTTCGCCGCAGTGTGTCCAGTCGACTTCTCTCTTCGGAACGGTGCATGGCGAGTATCTCCGTCGGTTCTTGCAATACGACGGAGGTATCGCCCGCTACGGGCTTATCGAAGCACTACTCGGCCAAGAGGTGATTCACTCAGGGGAGCCTAAACCCTGCGAATGATCGGGGCATCGTGCACGCTCCTGGCTATTTCCAGCCGAGGAACCGACGGACCCTGCGCCAGATGCTTGGTCGGTTTGTCGCGACTGTCCCCGGTTCCGCCCTCTGTGCGATGCTCTTGGGCGGAGGCGCGTCACGTCGACCGTAATGTCGCTCCTTACGCGCCGAGTCATTCGCGCGCCCAAGGCGGACCTGCTCGTCGCTCCACTGGTCGGCCCAGCGAACGAAGTTCTGCTTGATCCAATAGTGCGATCTGCAAGGAAAGCTCCAGTTGCCGACCGAGGGATTGAGTGAAACGGTTTCGCCATCAAAGACGAGGGACCAGTCAGTAGGGGTAAGCGGAGTGACTACTTCGCGGCCGCAGCCGCAGCAACACTTATGGGCCACGGTAGCGTATGAGATGGAAATATAGAGAATCCCCTCCTCCAACGCCTCCGGGATGAACTCAACGAATTCGTGCTTCAGGCTCTGCATGAAGTGCCAGCCTCTTGTCCTCGTTTGTTACCGCGTTTCCGTCGATCGTGTAGGTCGTATGATGCTCATGTTCCAAATCGAGGTAGAAACCCCGGAGCTTCTTCCACTTGATAACGGCGAGCGTCGCGTTGAGCGAGTTGAGCTCAGCAATTTGGATGTTCGTTGAGTACGCATCGTCGTGTCGACCAGCGAGAGGGATTCGACGTTTCTCGTGTACATGGGCCCGTTGCTGGGGCGTGCTGGTTGTGACGCGCACGATACCCAGGAGCTCCTCGTCGGAACGGATCACCCCGATGCCTACATCGACAAACTGAACCTCTTGCTGTTCGAGGCGCTCGATGATCGGCCGTTTCGCCTCACCGTCGTCGATGCACAGGAACACGATTGACATGCCGTCGAGCAGGTGGACGTTGTCGGCGTCGAGTCGACACGTGTGCGGGATGATCCGATCGCGCATCGCATCGTACTTCGTTGCGAAGTACTCGACCTTCATAAGGTTTGATCGAAGCTCGTCGATTGTGGCCGCGCCGGGAGACCTGAATGCGTTGTGCGTCAGGAAACGGTCGTCATCAAACAGGTGAATCTCATGCACCGGCGTCTTCGCGACGAGATCTAGGATGTATGATCCGGTTCCACCGAGGCCGACGATCGCGACGCGGTCGTCGGCGACTCGCTCGTTCAGATCCGAGATTCCCGCACGGCTCGATGATGTGTCGACGTATCGGAACACGCCATCCTCCGGACGGTTGATGATGACCGGAAATGGTGTCACGGTAGCGGTCGGGTCGACGGCTACCGCCGGTGCCGCGAGAATCGCCGCGTAGGTAGCCATCTTTTGATAGTGGTCCGGATAGCCGTTCGGGGGCTTGCTTGAAAACGAATGGTTAACCGTCAGACCATCGCAAATCTTGCGGGCTGTTGACGTGTGTCGTATTTGCTCCAGCGGTCGTCCCTTCGCATCGCACGGGTAATCACCCGCAAAATACACGACATGCGTGCCCGGCTTTGCCGTCACATCCCCCTGGAGCGTGAGCTCCGAAACGAGCGTACCGTGTGCCACCTGTCCGTGCTCACGCACGTAAGGCACCCGGTCGACGACTAAGTGTCCGTCCCGGACGGAGACGTCGTAACCCTCGTCGCGCAGTCGCTTCAGATCGAGATTACGACTTATCAGTTGCTGTGACATTGAACACCATCCCGTCCTTGATGCGGACCGACTCGCCCTCGCTGAGGGTCCCCTGCGGATTCGATGGCGGACCATTTCGGTAGGTCACGGTGAAACACCAGTTGGGGCCCTCGGGCACTGGATCAAACGCCAACGCGAGCAGTTCGTCGAACTTGAGCATGGTCTGCTCGACGGACTTTCGACGCCCATTCACGACGATCGTGACCGCGCGCTCCGTGTAGAAGCGCTCCAGTCCCTGAGAGTCGAGCGAGACTTCCTGCCCGGGCTGTAGCAACAGATCTTCTTCATCACGGCGCTCAAGCCAAATGCGCCCATGCTCGCCGAGTCCCGCAATGCGCCTCAGCACCGACTCGGATATCGAGTCAGCACCCCACGGCTGGCGCTCCCCGTCGAGCTCGAAGTTGAACAGCCGGTCGCTGCGGAACGTCACGAACTTTTCGCGACCCGGCTCCTGGAGGTCGATTGATTCCTCGAGATCGATGTCCTCAAGCTGTCGGCGCTCGCCGAAGTGGAGCACGACGTGCTCCTCCACGGGCGTTCGGCCAGCGAGCTGCAACAACTGGCGGCCGGTCAGCACCGGGTCGTCGGACTGGTACGCCTGGTCGTCGATTTGGAGTGCGTATCCCATCTCAATACCTCGCCTTTCTCGAATTCGTGCTGTCAAAGTTGACGAACCCGTATATAATCTGTGCCAGAAGAAGAGCCCACAGCGGGCCCTAGAGACGACACCGTCATAAGATTCTATACGCTTTCGTCATGGAGGCAAGCGGCATGTCCGAGAAATTCGAGGATCGGCTACGCAAGACCCGGCAGGAACGCGGGTTAAGCCAAACCGACCTCGCCAAGCGGGCGGGATTTCAGCCGTCAGCCATCTCCCACTTCGAAACCGGTACCCGGTCACCATCCTTCGAGAATCTGCGGCGGCTGGCTGATGCCCTCGGCGTATCGATCGACTATCTCCTTGGACGGCAAGCGGAATCGACCGCCGCTGGGCCTGTGGCCAACCGGCTGCATCGCAACTTCGAGAAGATGAGTTCCTCCGACCAGGAGATCATCGCGGCGATGGCTGAGGCGCTCGCCAAGAAGAACACCAAGCCCGACCAGGACGCTGGAGCCTGACGGGTGGGGAACTCGATTCATTACCAAACGGGTGAAGCTCACGCGAGTAGCGTGCTTGAGGAGAACGGCGTGACGGCGCTGCCGGTCTGCCCGTTCGCCCTCGCCAAGCGGCACGACATTCTCGTCGAGACGCGCGAGAGCAGCGAGCCGGGCGTGACGGGTTTCCTCATGCGCGTGGGGGATAGCTTCGGTATTTACTATGCCTCGTACATTGACAACGACGGTTTCATCCGGTTCACCGTTGCACACGAGCTGGGACACTACTTTATGCCCGGTCACCCTGATGCGCTCTTCCCCAACGGCGACGGGATCCACAAGAGCCGAGGTTGGAATCCCACAGGCGATCGCTTTGAAAAGGAAGCTGATGGGTTCGCTTCCGGATTACTGATGCCTCGGAACTTGTTCGTTGCGGCGATGCGTGAACTCGACCCGGGCTTCGGAGCGATCGAATCACTGGCAGCAACGTGCCGCACGTCGATTACCTCAACAGCAATTCGTTATGCCCAATTTGCTGAGGATCCAGCAGCAGTAATCGTGAGCACGGGGACCCTGATCGACTTCTGCTTCATGACAGATGTGATGCGAAGACTCGACGGTGTCACCTGGATCAAGAAGGGGTCGAGCCTGCCACCGCGGTGTGAGACCAGGAACTTCAATGCGATTTCGTCAAACGTTTCCAGTGGTAGAAGAGCCTACGGGTGGACCTCGATGGACGATTGGTTCGAGGGGGCTCCCCAGGTCGAGATGAAGGAGGATGTCGTTGGTCTCGGTAGTTACGGAAGGACGCTTACCGTGCTCTTTACGGACGAGGCCATCGACCAGGACGACGAAGATTATTAGGGGCCGGCGCCTGGAAGCGCATGGCCGGCTCGGTCGTGCGGCCGTCCTCGCGGTCCGCTTCGTTGTCGCCGGTTCGCAGGACTATCGGAGCGATGATCAGGATGCCCTTTTCGCCCTTGCGGACCTGCCGGCCGAGTTTCTGCCAGGTGCGGTAGCCCGCCACGCGGGTCGCGTCGGGTCGTTGTGACGCAATCAGCATGATGTTGCCGAAGCTGTAGTCGTGGAATCGCGCCATGGCCCGCAGGTGGGCGGCGAGGGTGTCGCTGTGGCCTGCGTTCAGGGCGGTTCGGAGCTTGTCGAGTGCCTCCGCAGCGAGCTGTTTGGCTTTGTCTGCTTGTTTCATTTCCGTCCTCCAGGTTTGCGGTTTTTGTTCTCTCACAGGCTGCTGGAGAGCAAGAACCGCAAACCGCCGGAGGATGCCGCGCAGCCGTCGAGGCCGAAGTCCGAGCGGGAAAGCAAGGGCCGTGACAGGCAACCCGGCGAGCCTGGCACGGACGTTGCCCCAGCGAACACCCCGCCGCCGGCAACGTTGGCGGCCGGCCAAGGCGGCGAAGCGAAGCACAAAAGCAGACAAAGCCCTGCGAGCCCGCTACGGGCAGTTTCGGCCAGTGCAGCGCGGTCCAGACCGAACAGTCACTAAAAAAACCGCGTACTGGCATTCCGGAAATCTGACGTACGCTCTGGGAGAGACTCTTGCACGGACTCCGAGGCAAGTTCATGTACTACCGATTGGTTCACCTATCTCGGAGCTACAAGGGCCGGTGATGTTCCAACGTCAAGAGACTCCGTTTTACGTCTGATTCCAGTTCGCCCAGGGACAAGGAGGGTCGGCTTCAAGCTCGGTCAGCACAGAGCGAACATCATCCGGCGAGACGTTGGTAAAACGTTCAATGAACAGATCCGATAGCAATCGAAAGTCGATCTTGTCGGTCACCCGTAAATCCAGTTCAGTCTGTCGCGCAAACTCGCCGACAATCCACTTATCGCCGACGCACCAATCAAACAGGCGCGACCCCGGAAGCGGCACGATTGCGCTAACGACCATCTCGTGCACGTTGGGCTCGCCGGCCAATGTCCGGATCAACTCAGTATTTTGGCGCAGCGACGACGGACTCTCTCCCGGAAGCCCCAGAATGAAGGACGGCATGACAGTGACGGCACTCGCGGCGAGCGTTCGCACCTCTCTCAGCGCCGAGGCGAGATCGAAGTCGGACCGGTACTTTCGGGCTACCGTCGACATATTGGTGCGGAGCGCATCTTGCCGTGCGCGATCTCCAGTTTCACCTCCGAAGCAAAGGACCGACTCGTAACCGATGAAGGCGACCTTGGTGTTCAGCCGGCGTAGGATCGCCGCGCTTCGCTGAGTCACTTTACCAGGCCTGAGGTAGATCTTGAACCGCAAACTGGAGGCCTGCTCGCGCCTGGCCGCCGCGAGCACGTGTCGCTCCGCAAGCAGACGTGTCGCGTACGCGAATGGAAAGACATCGCCTGTTTCAAAGAAAAAGTCGATGCCGTGGTGGTCGTTGAGGGCGAGGACATCACTCCAGAAGCGCGCTGGACTCAACAAGCGTACGCCTTTTCCGGGAATGGAACAGTACTCGCATCGTGGCGATGTTGGACAGCCCCGCACCGTTGATATTGGAAAGGCGCTGTAGGAAGGCTCGCCTACTTGCCACGCGCATACCGCCTTGGGTGGCTGAGCGTACTTCTGGAAAGGTGGGATATCGTCCAACGGAATCGCACACGGCCTCGTACAAACCCTGATCTTCCCACTGCCTTCGCCAGAGCGCCATGCGAGGCCAGCGATGAGATCAGGCCGGTGTTGCGCGGCCAACCCCGCCACTGCGCACTCCCCATCACCGATAACCACATAATCCACTGACCCGTTATTGCCAAGCACCCGGCTTGCGCCCAATCCAGAAATGTGAGGTCCACCCAACACGATAGCGGTGCGAGGCGCTTTCTGCTTGATCTCGGCAGCAATTTGGCACGTTGCAAAGTAATTACTGGACCAACATGACAAACCAACGATGTCTGCCTCGTTTAGGTCGGCTGTGATGGAATCCCAAACACACTCCGAGGTCACCTGTGTTCGGCCAACAGCGTGACAATACGCCGTAATCGACAACAGTGCTGCCGACGGAAGCAGAGAGCAGACCGCTTCGCTCGGAAGCCGCCCCTCGTAATGTGATGCCGAAGCAAGAACTACGCGCATCATACGACCCTAGCGATCTCTTAGTCGTAAGATCCTATCGGCGTCTGTCAGGCGCAGCATGAAACAACTGTTCGTCTCACCCGTCAGCCCGATGTCAATGGGCGCTCAAGAGCGGCCACTCGTTACGCTCCTAGCAACCTCCGCTGGTATCTCATCCGATGCGAAGAACATCACGCCCCCACCTTGCACTGAAGCACAGCTTTACGGCAACGCACACTATGCTTCGGAATCCTTGTGTTTGGCAAGGGCATGTGCAACATGGACGGCGGCCGCCGCAGAAATCCGCATTGCCACTTTGCGGAAGGTGTCGTCCTTGAATGTGCCACGATCGCTGATGGCCTTTAAGATGGCACACGTACCACCGTTATCGACTACGCATTGATTGACCGAATGACTTTCCATATCCAACGCTCGAAGTTCGCTCGCATAGCGTCCACCCACTAGCTCTTCCCTCATTATCTCCTTCCACTCATCGGAATTCACAAGGACATCGCCGGTTGCTATGGTCCCAGCCACTATGTGCCCGAGATCTTTGCGACCCACTCGTTCCTTCATGACTCTGTCTTGCGACAGTAGCGCGGAGAGCCTCTCATTTGTGCCGGCCTTGTGATATTCGTCAGTAATCGCCTGCAGAGTTGTCCCTCTCCACGCGTTGCTTCTCCTCAACAAACGTATGGCTGGGCCTTGGAGTGTGCAAGCAAGCCCAGCTCCACGGGAAGAGTATTCGACCGAACGGCTCGTGGCTGTAGGAGCGCCTCCTCGAACTGTGTCGCCGTGACCTTGACGATCCCTAGCTGTTTGAGATCGCCTAGTCTCACTCGATCCGGCCGGCTTCTGGGTATCACGCTGCGTGTCTTCGTGTGCCATAAAATAGGAGTAGTCGTACGTATGTGTTGCCGCAACGAGATCGCCAGGGATCGGCTCGTCACCATCCTGCGCGATCGAGGCCGCTATACCGGCCATTATGACCCGAGGGGGTGACCATACCCGTAGGATGTGCTCCATGAAGCGCGCAGCCGGTACTCTGCCTGGTTCGCACACGCAACCGACGAGGCATAGATGTGCCGATTGGCCGAGCCGTGCCAGTACGATGTCCCCCATTGATGACCAGTCTATTGGCTGACAGAATCCACCTTGCAGCTCTATCTCCGTGAATACCGCCTCCCACTCCTCTTCAAGGGCCGTTACAATCATGACACGGACATTCTCTCGCAGTTCGGCAGGCGGACGCGACCGCTTAAACGGTATCTGATTGCGCCATGGAAGGTAGTGGCCCCGAAGAGTTTTCACGTCTCGGACTACTAGATGCTCTAACGTTATTGGGCGTTCCCGTGACGATTCTTCATTAGGGGGATCTTCTGTGGCTATTCGCCCCGTCGCCATACCCATCGACTGCGCAGGCGCTTCCTGAGGTAAGTCTGCCCAAACAGCCACGGGCTTCAACGGGCCGCTATGCTCCGAATCCGCGTGTGCGTCGCTCTCCTGCTCATGATTCACTTCCGTGTCTACGCACACCAAATACCGTCGAGAGCGCACGCCGCCTGTCTCCGCTAGTACATCTGCGTTGATCGGCAAAGAATCACTTAGGACGAGTGCCAGCTCGTGGTCGTGAAACCACTTCCGGTTCTCTGGTTGTGCCCCATGGACCCAGACGATAAGACACCCGGTGGATCGCAACACCACCTCCAACGAAGCGAGCTTTCCCGCGGCCGCATTGCCCGAGATACATGGAATGAGAGTCGTGAGCCGACACTCCAGGATCACTTGCGCGCGCTCACCCGAAGCCACAAGCGGACGAGTGGGGGCTGAATCGACGTTGACGCACATCGTCTCCACAAGTGCGTCGATGCGCTCAAACTCCCGGACAGATCTGTCATTCGCCTCGATGATAAGGCGCTTCATCGCCCGTTGGTTGAATCGCCCCGCATCCCTGCTTACCATACGCGTCACCACTTCGTTTCCCACAGTCACGGCCGCGGGCTCGACGACGTGTACGGCGCAGTTCCGTCGCTTGCCGCGCAACTTACGCGTGGCTATCCGACGCAGCTCGGCCGGTGGCACCAAGAATACTGGCACTTCTCGCGCTCGTTTGAGCCTATTGTCAAGCTCGTTGAGCAGGCGTTCCACTGAGTCGAGGAAATTGTCTCCCTCTGTTCCGCCGTCGTCCTTTGGAAAAGCCACCGCAGAGATAATAACGGCTAAACAGTCGTCACCAACATATCTGCTCGTACTCGTGCCACCATCCCATGCTAAGAACCGAACTGGCACGTGCAAGGTGCTTTCGAGGACATCCAACAGGCGCCACTCGAACGCTGACGGCTGCGAGGTGAACAATGCAATGTATCCCTCTTCAAACATCCTGCACCGCCACTAGAGACATGGGAAACACCATTTGGACCTTAGTTCGCATGCCATCTTGCAGCGACCGTTCGGCCGTCGGTGGAATGCTGAGTATACGCACACCACCTCCGACGGCCTCGACATTGCGCCTGACAATATTAAGCCCTCCGCCCGTCCCATTTCGTTTCATAGAAAAGCCAAACTCCCAGCAACGTTCCACATCATAAGAGAACATCCCGATACCGTTGTCACTGACCTCAACAAAAACTACCTGGCCCCTGGGGCTTCTGCGAAAACGCGAGGACAACCGTATGTGGGGCGCGCCGTCATCTCGCAACTTTCCGTACTCCTTAAGCTGGGCATTAACATCCCAGGCTCGCTCCTCAGGAGGGGGCGGCAAGTCAGCCTTGATGAGGTCAAGTAAATCCCCTATTGCTTTGGCGGAGTTGGCCAGTAACTCCGCTAGAATGTTCATTAACGCTGCATCACTAACGGGCGGACGGGCTGCTTCGTTCCAGTCAGAGCGAATTGCAAGCAGTTTCGCCTCTAGCAACTCGTCGATGAACCGTAGTTCTCGGTCGGATCTTAGTGCGCCGATTACCCTGCTCGTGATATCGCTGAGAGAATGCGTCTGATCTATGCCGCTCGGCGCCTTCACAGTTGCCTTGGAATGCACCGGATCGTTAGGCCACAGACTGTTTATATACCCGTTCGCACGACGGTCAATCGATTTGTACACATTGCTTTCGGCCCACTTCCATTCGCGGGTCGACACTGGCGTGGATGCTACAAGTTGTTCATGTAACGTGGCGAAGTGCTTCGCTGCGTCACTTTTTATCCCGCGCGCCACTGCCGAGACATTGCGTTCGACAATATCAACAAGGTCGTGCTCGCCGACCGGGAAAGATGCCGGCCCGATGAGGGGCGCGATGACAAGCTGGGCCAAGTAGTAAGTGGCTGCCGCGCCAGCGATTGCAGTGGCCGAAGGAGCGTCCTTTGTTCCGTGGGGGAAATCGAGAACGAAGACACCAACGACATACCGTGAAGAGTATACTTGGACAACATTGACATGTCTAAAGCCAAGCTTGCGTGTATCTGGGCTTATGTATGGCGCCGTCATCCAATCAAACACAAGCGAGTGCCGTGGCGGTCTCCCGATTATCGCCTTTCCGAGTAGACCTTCGCCTAGCCTTCTGGATTTTGAGGCGCGCTGTGACATCCACTGATTCCACACCGCAGTCCTCCCTGGTGGCCAGTGCCCGATTTGCGCAGCGGTGCGATAGGCGTTGGAGAAGGGCTCGACGGCGATGACGTAGCCAGACGCGTCGCCATCGCTAAACTCCTGCAGTACGTCTCCATTGAAGATGTGCGGTAGCGCCTTAGCGCAGACCTTCCAGGGTGATAGATAGAACGAAAGAGGTGGTTCAGGGAGGTCAACGTCACCGGTATTGTCATCATAGCCGCGTGTTGCACTTCGCCATCGAGAAATATGCGCGGTCTGCCAACTCTCCAGATTCTCTAGTGCTATGTCCAGCGCACGAGCTCCCTTGCTCTTGAGAAACTCGGACAATGGCATGATCGGATGAAGGTCCTTGCTGCTCTCGTCCCAGTCCGTGCTGAAGTCCTGCGTCATCGCTCATACTCGCTTCCGTGCCTTTGTCCTCGGAGAAGGAGCCAAGTGATTATGCCGACGCCTACGAGTATACAGACGAATAGCAGTAGGCGGCCGTAGCTCTCTGAAGGTCGAGTGACGCTCCGCTCTTGTTGGTTGTCGAGAGTCGCAAGGGCGCTGGCAGGCACCGGCGTGTGGCTGGACGTGTTCCAGAACGTGATATCGTACAACTCCTCAATCCGAACTTGGTCTGCCGAGGTAATCTTGCCAAACGCCACCTGGGCGTCCACAACGGCTTGAATACCGCTCACGTCAATCTCGCCATCCGGCGAGAACACGTCTTTGTAATTGGCGTAGGAAGGCCGGTACGCGTCTGGATTTGAAATGTACTCGGCGGGTAGCAACCGCAAGACGTCGTCCGCGGTTGCCTGCTGGAGCCACTTGCAGGCCCAGACCAGGCGCGTTGTCAGAGCCTGAACCGCCTCGGGGTGACGGTCGATGAAGTCCTGGCGAACCAGAAGGCTGGTCATCGGGTACAAGCTTCCAAGGTGCTCGCGTGTGGACTCGGGCGAACGAAAATCCACGAGAACGAACGCGTCACCGTTCAGCACCATCGACGTCGCATAGGGCTCGACGGCCATGCCGGCGGCAATGCCGCCGTTCTTCAGGATGTCCACGAGCGTGTTCGTCCCAGCCTTGACCGGCGTGTAACCGTCCGCCGGAACATCGTGCCGCGTCAGCAGGTAGTTCAGCAGGATGTGGGTGGCTGAGCCGGGTGACGTCACCCCCACATCGCGGCCAGCCAGGTCAGCCGTTCCGCGAATTTCTTCCTTGTGCCGAGTGGCTACCACCAGCGCCCAGCCGGGAACGCGATTCAGCACCATGAGCTGTTTGACGGCTGTGCCTTCCTGTTGCGCTGTAATCGCGTGGTCGATGCCAAGGATGGCGGCATCGAGATCGCCGCCGCGAAGCGCCATGGAGCAGTCGCGGCCGGAGCGGAATTGGATGATATTGGTGGAAAGCTCATCGTCGTTGAGCCAGCCGAGGGACTCGGCGACATCAACCTGAAGGAGTCCCAGTGAGTGACCAAGACTGCCAAGTCGTACCTCGACATCGTCTTCCGCATTCGCCGCGCTGAAGGTGGCAATCAGCAGGGCGATCATCGTGCTGAGGGCTAGTGTAGGCTTCGCAGTCATCTCGCGACCTCCCATCGTTGCCCAAGGTAGCAGTATCCGACAATCCGCTGAATGCCGCGGGCGCACGTGTCGAGCAAGCCCGCGACGACGCCCGTAACGAGTAACCCGGCGACCACACGGGCATAGTCGTCGTTGCCGTAAGCCAAGTCAATGACATATCCAAGTCCCGCCGTGGAGCCCATGTACTCCGAAATTATCGCGCCGATCATCGCGAAGCCGACTCCCGGCCGCAGGGCCGCGGTTAGCCAGGTTAGGACGTATGGCACGTAGACGTGCGCAACCAGCTCTCGTGATCCCGCTCCGAGCAGCTTCGCGTTACGAATCACCCGTGGGTCGACACTCCGCAAGCCCTCGCGAACGGAAAAGAAGAAGATGAAGACGGTCATGGCAACGACCATCAGGACTTTGGAGATCGCGCCGATGCCGAGCAGGGCAATGAAGAGCGGAACGAGCACGATGCGAGGCAGCGCGTTGAGCCAGACCATCACCGGCGTAAGCGAGCTGTCCAGGGCGCGGATGGCGTGGAAGGTATACGCGAGCACGCTGCCTGCCACCGCGCCGATGAGCAAGCCGACCGTCGTCACGGCCAGTGTGGGGCTGAGGTGCTCGAAGATGTAGCCGGACAGAAACCACTCAGCAAGAATGCCGAGAATGCGTGAAGGCGACCCCCATCGCTGCGCTGCCGCATCGAGGTGAGGATAGGACAACTCCCATGCGAGCGAAACCGCGATGAGAATCACGATCAATGCGATCCTGATAATGTCGGAACCGCTAAGCTTCATCAGTACCCGAGCACTCTATGGCCGTTCGCAACTCATTCCAGATCCGTCCGTGTAGCTGTGCATGGCTTCCATCGCCAAGTCGATCAAGGGGCCTGCGTCCGTTCATTTCCGTGGGCACGGCACCGACGAAGCGACTCGGCGTTCGAGCCATTATCAAAACGCGATCCGCCAAAGCAACCGCTTCGTCCAGATCGTGCGTTATGAGGACGGTGGTCACACCATTCGAGTGGCAGAATTCAAAAAGGTGTTCCCACACCTGCGTTTTCGTCTCCACGTCCAATGCCCGGAACGGTTCGTCGAGCAAGAGGAGTTTGGCGCCTGTGCACAATACTGTAGCTAAAGCGACTCTTGCTTTCATGCCAACGGAGAGCTGGTCGATTGGGCGCTCTCGGAAGGCCGTGAGGCCCATTCGCTCGATCCAGGAATTGGTCTTTGCTTGAATCGTCTTCTGCGGTTCGCGGGCCATGCGTAGGGGAAATCGAATGTGCTCGTAGACCGTTTTATTGGGCAGGAAGGGATACTCCTGAAAGACATATCCGCATCGAAGGCGTCCGCGGGGCCACCTGATCGACCCGCTATCGGGCTGCAGGAACCCAGCAACTGCGTCGAGCAAAGTCGTCTTTCCGCAGCCCGACGGCCCCATAACTGCAATTGTCTCGCCCAGCTCGATCCTCAGCGATGCATTCGAAAGCACCAGCAATTCGCTGGCGGTTCTGCGTTGGTATGAGAGCCTGACGCGCTCGAGTTCCAGCACCGGAGGCATATCAACGTCTCCCCCGAGAGTGCGGCGAGTCGGGCGTTGGTTCAGCCAAGCCAATTGCTGGAGGGGACGGCTGCGGGACGGCTTCACCCGCAAGGGCGGCTTCGGGTGCCGGCGGCGGCGTATTCAGGAACTGGCGAGTCGTCAGGATTCCACTTCCGAGAGCGAGGATGAGGTATATGATCAAGAACACAGTGGGGATGGCGCGTTGTGTGCGAGAAAACGGTACGTACTTTTTGGGATCTTCTCCTTGTCCCAAGGCAATCCACTCTGCATAGAAGGGTGCCATTGGGAGCGACCGCCGTTCGATCAGGTGGATAACGTCGAATTTGCTCTTGTGGAACTTCGTGAAGTAGTAAAGGGTGCGAATCCACGTTACTGAAATGAGGACACCTGCGATTGATGCGAGCAGGACACCAGGCAAGGCGACGCCATTCCCCTCGTAGTCCTTTAGGAGAACGCCAAGCCCCGCAACAAACAGAGCATTGATCGAGATAAAGAAGCGTCCAGCTTGGTCACGTCTCTGTACCGATTTCTCCATTGAGTCGACGTACATCGAGTAAATCTCAATGACGCCATTCACCGCTTCTTCTGGTCGGCTTGTAGAGAGGAGGGCACATTCGATTGACGGGTTGATCGGGTTCTCATTCGATTTCGCTTGCGTTTGAGACATTTTTCGGCTCCAGCATGTTCAAGCGCCGACGATTCGTGCGGTCCGAGCCCTCGAGATCCGGAGCCTGCGACGCGCGAGTTGGACACGGTGCCGCGGAGATGACGGCGACCTCTAGCGCGGCCCAATACACTCGCCCATCGCGGGGTGTGCCGCCGGAATGCGGAGGGCGAAACGCTGCGACCCTCAGGGCAACCAGCAGAGCCCATCCGCTTCAAGGCGAGTCGGCGGACGTCGGCCGACCTTTCCCGCGACACCTGCCGCGACCGCACTCGCAGGGGCATCGAGATCAAAGGGTATTGTGCCGTCGTCCCCTGCAGCACGCAACGGGCGGTACGGGAGTCGGAGCGGGTTGCTTGCGGTACTGAGGGGCTGTCGGTAGGGCGGGGGGGAAGCCGCGGAGGGCGGTCAAGCGTCCAATGCCAGCCGCATTTGTGCAGCCGCCCTTGGCCGATGCGCAAGCCGTCATGGATTATGGACGCCAATCCGATGTTGTTCCGTTTATGGTCGTGGGTGGAACTCGGGCCGCATTAGCGCGATCAACGTCACAAGGGCCGCGCGCCGCTGAACGGGCAGGCTGGGCCAGGCGTGTAGTAGGGACGCCAGAAGCGGGTCCTGCTGGCGGAGACGCGCAAGCGCCGCCCCAAGACGCTCGGACGGCGGCTCGTAACATCCAAAATAGGCTTGACTTACGTCGCCCGGCCCCCGGTTTTGTAAACTGCAAGTTGTGGGCGTAGGTCTTCACTGAACGACGAGATTGACTCCCGCGCAGCCAAGTCTGAGCGGATTTTCGCAGTGGCTGGCGAAGTCCGGACGACGAAAGGCGTAGGTATTGGTGTCAGCGTTCCAGCGGGGCACAATCATCCAGGAGCCGCGAATTGGCGCAGAATGTCCGTTAGCCAGCGCAAGCGGAAAGGGGTAAGTCGGGTGACCGCGATTTGCGTCAGTTTTGCGTCTAAACGAGGCTGAGAACAGCCCGAAATCAGTCCGGCGAGCAGTCTGGAATCAGTGCGCAAGCCCCTTTGCGACAAGGCGTTAATCGTTGTCGGCTCTGGGCTTACTGTCGCCCTCGGATCTATTCCCAAGCTGGACGTCGTGGGTTCGAATCCCATCGCCCGCTATCTTCTTATTTTGGAATAGCTTACATCAATCCGGCCGGGATCGATTCCGGCGGTGCGGGATTCCAGAATCTGCGTTCCTGGCTCAGAAACGGCGATTCTTGAAGTCCATACCGGAAGCTGGACTTCGTCTCGCCGCCCAGTTCGACGGCTCTATGTAAACCTCGCCAAGCGTTGGCTTTACGTTCGAATTCGACATCGGCCACTGCACCAGTTGGTCATTTCTTGGTCATTCGTTCCAGCATCGGTCAGAGTTGGTCACTCCCATGCCCGACATTCCGTTCGCCGGTAAGCTGGAGTGATTGCCGTCGTCAATGGGTTCGGCGCGCTGAGCCGGCAACCCGAGATCCTGCGCGCCGCGCGGATCGGTGTAGGATATGTGTGCCAGAAAGGCAAAAGATACGGTGCCGGCGAGCGGTCAAAACGCGCCCGGTGAAGATACGGCCGAGTCCACGCCGAAGGCGAACGCCGCGCGCCGGCTGCGCCGTGCGTTGGCGAGGCGCACGAAGGCCGAGTTGATTGGTGTACTTGTGGAACTCGCCGGAGACGATCGCGCCATTCTTCGGCGACTCGCGGCCCGCTTCGATGTGCAGCCTCCGCCCGACGGACTCGTGGCTATGACGCGCCAGGCCATCGCCGACGCCACCGTCTTTGATGAGCGGGACATCAATCGCAACTTCAGCTACGACGACGAAGCCTATCGTCAGGTACAGCAGAACCTATGCCGCCTGATCGACTTGGGGAAGCTGCGGCTGGCAATGGGGCTATCGCTGGAGTTGATGGCCGCGGGCAGCTACCAGGTCGAGATGAGTGACGAGGGGTTGATGACGGACGACATCGAGGCGTGCTTCGAGCCGGTCTTGGAAGCGCTCCGGGACTCTGGTTTGCCTGCGGCCGAGATAGCTGGCTGGTGTGCGGAGATGACCAGCAGTGATCGCACTGGGTTCATCTGTGAAGAGAAACTCCGGGTACTGCGACGACGATTCGCCACGTCGGAGTCGCCCTAATCAACTGTCGTTGCATCAGCGAAACGCCGACGCGTCTGGGGATACGACTCCTTGGAAGAAGGCGCGACTACCCAGCAAGTTCGGCGTCGCGAAGCCGGCGCAGGAAGGTGAGCTTGCCCGCGTGGCAACGGCTGAGCTCGCCGAGTCGCCGGTCGAACTCCTCCCCGCAATCCGCGAACGCGGCGGCGTCCTTCAGGTCTACAAGCAGCTTGACAGCTTGGTCGTATCCCTTGGGCGTTCGCTTCGCAATCCAAGCCGCAACCTCCTTCCAGACCGCAGGGGCGCGCGACGCGATGTTCTCCAAGCGTTCTTTGCGGGTCTGGGCTTCCGCCTTTGCCCGGCCCTCGCGTTCTTTCGCGGCTTCTTCGGCAAGACGGCGGTGCTTGGCTTCGAGGCGCTGCTGCCAAACTGCTGAGATCTCCGCAACCGTCCTGCCCGGTGTGTGATCATCATCACTTGGCAAAGCGTTACGTCCTGGCACCGCCTCCCTGAAACACCGCATTAGGCTTCGGCGGGCGTGTGGTTCGTCTCCCCGGGCGATTCTCAGCAGCCACTCGTCCTTCTCGGTGGCGGCGAGCGAGCGAATCCAATCCTCCAGTTCAGTGGCGGACGGCTCGGTGGCACCGCTTGGTCTACTCCGCTTGGCCGCGACTTCGATAAGCTCAGTGTCGATATCCAGGAAATCCACAAACGCCCGGAGCGGCGCCGTCAGATCCTTCAGGCCCGGCGGCACCGGGGGTTCCTTGGCGCTGTCGGGCAGACTCTCAGTCTCGATTCCGACGAGCCATGCGAGATAGAGGCATCGCCAGTCGCCGTCGAGTAGGTCGTCACGCAGCCGTGCCAGCGACGCCATCCATGCCGAACCATCTTCCCAACCATCCCATTCGCCGGGCTCTTCGTCACGGTGGAGGTCGATCAGGACACAGCCTCTCTTCATCAGCAATGACGCGCTGCATCGATGGCAGTACTGTCTGGCGTGCGCGGCGTCGAACGACCCGTGCGGCAGACGGACCATGAACTGTCGTGAGCCCCAGTTCGCGACGTACACGAACGCATCGAAGCAGCGTTCCATGATCTTGATCGGGTCTCCACGGAAATCGCCCCAGTGGTAGACATTGGTGAAGCTCGTTGTCGTGATCTGGGCGCGCGTGGACAGCCCACGGAGCCATCGCTGGTCGTCCTCGGACAGTGGCCGGTCGATTGCCTGGAACTCGTAGTACTGATACTCGCTCACGATTCTCCTCTTTCACTCGCCGGCAGCCCAACGGCGATACGCCTCGATCCACTCCGCGCCTGCCGGCGGTGGCGACGGCAGGGGCAAATCGCAGATCGGGATCCGCTGGCGCTCCTTGCCGCGCACACAAACGGCGACAATCTCCTCCTGCCGCGTCAACTCGAGACGCGTCACTTCGACATCCACGCCCAAGACAGCCGTGGCAAAGGGGACTTTCAGGTGATCCTCAATCATCGTGTAGAATCCGCAAACCGCTTCCGATTCGTTGTAGCAGTCCACGGTCGCTTCCTCGACGAGCGTGGCAAGCTGCCTCTCGCTCATCGACGGCCGGTTCGTTGTTCTTGGTTTACCACGCATCCGCATTCTCCTCGCTCTACGCTGCCCGAGCGTCGCGCCGTGGTCATCAGGGGTCCCGCCGGTGCGCTATCGCCCGCAGAATCGCGTCCATCACCGCGTCAAGCCGCTTGCCCACATCCTCGGTCAGGAAGCGGAGCACGAGGTATCCGTTCTCCTGCAAGAGGCGATCCTTTCGCCGATCTCGGCGGTAGGCCTCAGCGTCATCCAGATGTTGGCCGCCGTCAAGCTCGATCGCGATGTGCAACTCCTCGCATAGCAAATCGACTTCCATTCGTCCCCATCCGTCAAAGGCAATGGGAAGCTCAGCGTTCAAGCGAAACCGCTCGGCCGTCTCCGGCAACGTCTCCAGGCGGCGGTAGAGGAATGCTTCCGATGCGCTGCGTGCCCGGTTCGCCCCTTCCGCATCCGGTGGTATGGTCCGTGCCGCGTCAACGAACAGGTTCGCCAGCGGCTTCTCAACCCCGTCACGGGCAAGTCGCCGGACGCTGGCGGCGTAGTCGTTCTTCCAAGCAGGATCGACAGGAAGGGCCACGTCGGCAGGCCAGCCCGGCACGGCACTCGCGGGAAGGGATATGGCATATCCCACAGCTTCATATCCTCGACAGCGCCGGTCGAACATTCTGGCCAGCATGGGCACATGGAGGTCGGCGTAGTCGTACACGCGCACCTCGCGCTTGCGGGATCACGATTCCACCTCAACCGGATCGCCGACGAGCACGTGCCATCGCCGATTCTCCTCGGCTCCGGTTTCGTCCCATCCTGGTCGCAGGCGCACGGGGCGAGGAGATTGACGCTTCAGCCACCCATGGATCGCCTTCGACTGTGATCGCCCCCGGGCCCTTTCGAGCAGGTAGCCCAGGCGCTGCGCGTTGGGAATGTCGCCGCCGGCGCGCACGACCTTGAGCATTCGCTTCGGATCCAGCAGTGGAACCAGATCCGCCAGGACGGTCGCGACGTTGTCTATCTGGCCTGCCGCTCTGGCGAAACGCACCAGATCGAAAGCCGTCGCTTCCGGCGTGGACACGCGCATCGCACCGGTGAACGTCTTCACGCTTTGCACCGCAGTGTCCGCGGCGCGTTTGCTCGTGAAGAACCGAATCCGGCTGCGGCCGACCTGCAGGGGACGCACGGGCCGATCCGTGATCACCTGGAATTCCTGAGGTTGATGATGAGAGGCGCCGTGGATGCCAGCCGCGCTGAGCAGCCCCACGTAGTACGGTCGGTCCATCGCCTTCATCAAATCATTGATGAACCAGGAGGGAGGCGGGCTGCCGGCATGGAGGTACTCTAGCGGCACGATCACATAGAAGTAGTTCTTGACCTTCACGACGCGCTTCCGGCGGGCGAGTCGTTGGAGGGCTTTCTTGACGGCCTCGGCGGACAGGCCGCTGCCATTGATCGCCTCGGCGCGGAGAAACGTGTATTTCCCCTGTGCCTGCAGGGAGTCGACCCAGTCTTCCACGGTCGCCGCCGCCATTCTTCTTGCTCACGTGCGTTTGCTGAAAAGGATAGCTAATATCCCTTTATGCAAACAAGCATAAAGCCTGGTTGGGGCCGGATCAAGCTCCTCCCCACCATAATGTGTCTGCTTGCCCTGTTTTGACGCCTCTGGCCCGACGGAGGGCTGCGACACGTCAGCGTCGTACCGGCGCTGAACGAATGCCGGCCGATCGGTCCGGACGCCGTGCGCGAATCGGCGTTCCTTGGGTCCGCAGTTTGGGTGAGGTTCTGGTATGCGTGTCTCCGCGAGTTGGTCGCAAACTTGGTCAGTCGTCACTTGGTGGTGACTGGTTATCGAGTTGTCAGTGACTTGCTACCCACTTACAATCCTCGTTTTTGGTCGAAAAACGCAATATAACCCCTTATGGGTACAGGGTTTGCGCGCCGAGCAGCGAATTCCCAAGCTGGACGTCGTCGGTTCGAATCCGATCGCCCGCTTGTTTTCTAAACTCTTCCAGATTAAAGATTTGCGGTTCGTCCTCATCACCCGTTTCGGGCTCTGAATCCCCGATCTGCGTCAGTTTTTGCGTCAAGCCGGCACCGATTTGCGTCTGCGTTGCGGCGTCCAAGTCCGCATCATTGACCCGAAGATAATGCTGCCGGGCGACTTCGTCGGAATGCCCCATCCAGTCGACGACGACGTGAAACGGGAACCCCACCGCCATCCAGTCGCTCTCGCGATTCTTCCGGAGCGTGTGACACCACTTCGCGTAGGGCTCGATGCCGGCCCGTTTGCAGATGACGCGAAAGTCACGCCAGAGGTTCTGCATGACGAGGCCCTCGATGATCAGATTCGCTTCTGCAGCCGCGCCCTCCGCGGCCGTTTGAAGGAGAGGAAGTAGCTCTGGCACGATTGGGACAAGCCGCTGGCGTTTCGTCTTCGTCGCCCAGACTGTCAGCCGACCGCGATCCCAGTCAACCGAGTCCCACCGCAGCGCGAGGGCCTCCCCCTGTCTCAAGCCCGCCAAACGGCATAGGCCCAGCAACGTCTTCCATGCCCCCCACAATCTCGACAGATCGGCCGGTATCGCAAGTCCGGCTCCAGTCGAATGATCGTTCCCGGCGGGTCGAGCTCGCAATGGGCCGTCTGTTCCACCACCTTCATGCGTGCGAACCGAACATAAGGAGCTATACTCAGGTTGCACATCGCGCGGTTCCCTTCGTGTGCCAAGTACCTTGTGACAAAGCACTTGATCACCGAAAGGCCGCGTGATGTCCATTTTCACGCTCAAGGCACCACCCAAACGGGATGAGAACGGTACTTTTCTACTCCCCCCTTCTCCGTGTCCAGCATCGCTGCTCGGACACGGGAACCTCCTGCCCGCACCAGCAGGAGGTCGCGACCGAAGAAAGCAACGCAGCAGCCGTCGGGTCTCTCGCCGTCGAGGAAGATTGCACCCAAGTCGTCGGAGCGAGGCACATCAACCGCCTGATCGTCTTGGGTTCCAGATCAGACTTTCCCGCGAATGCCCCAGCGGGTTATACTGTTCGCGGCGCGACACTGACCGCTTATTCTCAAGGAATGAACTCAAACTTCACATGACCAGCTCCTCGGGGGTGTCGGGTCACGCCGGACCAGCAAACCGGCCCGCGTTCAATGCCCAACGCCGCACGAACCCTGTCGGCGACTTCTCCGAATTGTTCCCTGCATGGAGATCCACATGCCCGCAGACGTGATCGACTACGAACTCATCGGCGACGACATGCAGATGGTCGTCATCACCCTCGACCCGGGCGAGTCCGTCCTCGCCGAGGCCGGCGCCATGTGCTACATGACCGCCGGCATCCACATGGACACCCGCATGGACGCCCACGGCGAAGGCGGCTTCTTCGGCTCGCTCTTCAAGGCCGGCAAGCGCATGCTCACCGGCGAGAGCTTCTTCATCACCGTCTTCAGTTGCACCTCCAACCAGCGCGAGGAAGTCGCCTTCGCCGCCCCCTACCCCGGCAAGATCGTCCCCTTCGACCTCACCGAGCACAACGGCGAGATCCTCTGCCAGAAAGACGCCTACCTGTGCAGCGCCCGCGGTGTCGACGTGGACATCGCCTTCACCAAGCGTCTCGGCACCGGCTTCTTCGGCGGCGAAGGCTTCATGCTCCAGCGCCTCCGCGGCGACGGCCTCACCTTCATCCACGCGGGCGGCACCATCCTGCCGATCGATCTACAGGCCGGTCAGAGCCTCCGCGTCGATACCGGCTGCCTCGTCGCCTTCACCCGCCACGTCGACTACGACATCAAGTACGTCGGCGGCATCAAAACCGCCTTCTTCGGCGGCGAGGGGCTCTTCTTCGCCCACCTCACCGGCCCGGGCCGCGTCTGGCTCCAATCCCTGCCCTTCAGCCGCCTGGCCGACCGGGTGATCGCCAGCGCTCCGAAGATGGGCGGTCGCCGCAAGGGCGAAGGCAGCATCCTCGGCGGTCTCGGCGGACTGCTCGACGGAGACAACCGTTGACTGCGGACGCCGCCGCTGCCCGACACGCCGCCCCGCGCGGCCGACGCCGATCGGCCCTCCTTCTTCTGAGCTTGGCCATCCTCGCCGGCTGCCACGAGCCGAAGATCGCCGTTCGGCAATATCCGCCCACCGCCCTGCGCGTCCGCTACGTGGCCGCCACCGATTACACCGATTGCCTGCTGGCCAGCGTGGTCATGGTGGCCAACTACGTCAGCGGGCACGATCGCCTGGAAGCCGGCCGGCTGCGCCGCGAAATGCGGGCCGAAGGCCTCGATCCAACCGTTATCGGCGATTTCCAGACCTGGGCGGCGCGCTACGGCCTGAAGCTCATCGCCTTGCGGGGCGCGCTCGATGCGGAACCGCCCCGCGACCTCGCCTGGTGGGTCGTCGAACGCGGATATCCGGTCATCTGCGTGATCAACCGCCATGAAGGCAATCCCGACTACAACCACGCGGTGGTGGTCATCGGCGTGGATTTCGACGATAGTACTCAACAGGTCGCGGGGCTGGATGTGCTCGACCCGGCCGCCCCTCGACGCCTGGTACACCTGCCGCGCGCCGATTTCGAACGGGATTGGTCGGCGACCAACCGGGTCATGATGCTGGTATTCGACGCGCCCCGCGACGAAAACCCCGCAGCGGCGCGAGGAGTTGAACCATGAAGATGCAACGAATCGGACAGATCGCCTGCCTTATGCTGGTGCTGGCTGCCACGTTTGCCCCGGCCGCAGGCGCCACGGAGCCGACGCAAGCCTCAGTAGCCGCCACCGCGGCCGCGCCGCCGGATCGCCCCTTGCGGGTCACACCCGCACAGCTCGCCGCGTTGGAGCAGTTGGCCGCCAGCCCGGACTGCGCCGTCGCGCCCGACACCCGCGCGGCCTACAGCCCCGACGCGCAGGAACTCGCCTCCGAGGCGGGCGCCGTCGGCGTCTACGGCGCCTGGTTCGGCATCGTCGCTTTTTTCCTGCTCACTGCCGTTTGAGCGCTGCCCATGGGCACGTCACCGCCGACGATTACTCGCCCAACGATAGTGTCCTATATTGGCACTCGCTCAGGAATGTCTGGCGCGTCGTTCAAGACAGCCTCCTGCGGGCGCCCGACACGCCGCGTAAAAAGAGAGCGAGGCCACGACGCCGGAGGGGGAAAACGCCGTGGCCTCACACTCGTCTTCGGAGCGCCGCCTTGGAGGTAGCAACGACGCTCCGGGGTACTTCGCCAACGCGCTCCCCCGCGTCAGCAACTCTCCCACACCCTTCATACATTCCTCGCCCGCCAAAGGTTCATGCGGACACTGTCTGTTTTTGTAGCTCAAACGCGGATGGGGAACTTGCACCATGCGGCGCATCGACGTCATAGCCGAACCAGCGGAGAATCGGGCGTTCTGTCAGGGATCTAAGCCGGTTCTCCGTGCGCATGGCGTGCACCGGGGACGCGTTGGCGATCACCACCGCATCCCCACCGTTGCAAAGGGCCTCAGTCAGCGGAACCAGCGGTAAGCCCCGATAATATCGCCCAGGCGCAGCAAAAAAGTCATCCCCGATGGCTGTAATCTCCAGCCCCGCGGCTCGCGCCCCCGCCATGAAGGGATAAATGTTTTTCCCAAAATCCGCCAGGACCACGCGCTGCGCCCCCGCTTCCGCCAGTCGCCGCATTTCGCGGGCAACGCGCTGGTGGGCGAACAGGGACTCCAACGCCGGCTCCTCCAATCGATACCTGGCGTGGCGCCGGCGTTGCGCGCGATAATCCGCGCTCGCTCGGAGGCGACCTCTCCAGTATGCCCGCCGCTGTCCCGCGGCCGCCGCGATCCACCCATAGCGCAACGCCCAGTCCGCCCGATAAACCCGGGCCCACGGATCGGGCAGGTAACGTGCAACCAGATACAGGTTGTTTCGCGTATCGTGATACACCAGCCGAGCGCTCGAGCGGGCGGTCGGCGACTTCAGATGATCCACGTGCAGGTCGGTAAACGTCCGCACCCCCCAGCCGGCGCCCACCAGGCGAAAGCTCAGGTCGTACTCCTCTGCGGCCATGAACAGGTTGCGGTCCAGCCCCCCGACCGCCTCGAGCGCCGCCTTGCGAATACCCACACCGCACCCGATGAACACGTCGGGCAGCGCGCAGCATTCACACCGCCCGTCCGGCAAGTGGGCCATGAAACTCGCCGCCCCCAGCCCCGGATCGCATTCGAACTTGTACACCATCCGCTGGATGCTGCCGGGCCGGGGATACGAATCGTCATCCAGAAAAACCACGAATTCGCCCCGGGCGACGTCCACCCCAAACGCCTTGCCGCATGCGCCGTAGTTGGTCCTCAACGCCACCAACCGCACCTCGGGAAACCGCCGGGCGACCGCCGCAGCCGTCCCGTCGGACGAGGCGTTGTCCACCACAATGATCTCCGTCTCCCGCGGCGACATCCCCAGGCAGTACAGCCGGTGCAGCGTGGCCAGCACCACGTCGCGCCGGTTGTAGGTCGCCATCACGAACGAGATGCGCACAGATTCACTCATGCTCGGTTCCCGCCAGCGCCTCCGACTGCGCCTCCCTCCCTATCGTCAGCACGGCCCGCCCGGCTTGACGCCAACCCCGCGTTGCAACCCGCCGAACCCGCGGCTACGATCGACGCTGCGGCACCGTTCTCCATCACGAAAACCGGATGAACCCATGCGCATCGCACTCTACGGCGGCAGTTTCAACCCCATCCACCACGGCCACCTGATCATCGCCCGCGCCGTGGCCGAGATCCTCGACATCGACCGCGTCATCCTGCTTCCCAGCCGCATGCCGCCGCACAAACACGCACCCGACCTCGCCCCCGGAGACCACCGGGCCACGATGGTCCAGGCCGCCATCGCCGGCGACCCCCTTTTCGAAGCAAGCGACCACGACCTCACCTGCGAAGGACCCAGCTACACCGCCAACACGGTGGCCGCCTTCCGCCAAAAGCTGGCGCCCAAGGACGAACTCATCTGGATCCTGGGGGCCGACTCGCTGCTCGAACTCCACCTCTGGCGCCAGCCCGCCGACATCGCCCGCCAGTGCCGCATCGTCACCGCCGTCCGACCCGGCTTCGAGGTCGGCGACCTCGCGGATCTGAAGGCCGCGGTCGGAACCGACATCACCGAGCAGTTGCGCCGCGACATCGTCAAGACCCCCCGCATCGACATCTCCGCCACCGACATCCGCGAGCGCGTCCGCACCGGGCGCGCCATCCGCTACCTCGTGCCCGAAGCCGTCGCGGCCTACATCCACCAACACGGCCTCTACACTGCTTAACGCGTGGCGGCCAGAGACGTGGTTTCCGCGAGGCTCGCCGGCCCGGCCGGTTTACCCGCGGCAGCGTCGGTCCAATAGACATGCGTGCTGAACACCGGATCGGCCCGCAGGGCGCCGACGGCCATCGCCATCCGCCGCTGCCAGGGCGCATCGGGGCAATCCGCCGCCGCGGTCAGCCCACACCGGAAAGCCCGCCGCTTCAACGGCAGATGCATCGCATACAACGTGGCGCAGTAGGCCGAAGGCTCCCCGCCGGTCCACGGCTCGTGCGTTGCGGCCGAAAACGCGCTCAGCATCTTCCGGCCGTCCGGAACATCCCGCTCCAACCCCTCCCGCGCCGCGGCAATCAACGCCGCCGGCGAAGCCCGGAAGATCGCCGCGAAGCACGCCGGGTTGACCTCGTGCAGCGCCGTCGCCATCACCCCCAGCAGCGCCTCCCGCTCGAAATAACCACGAAAGTCGTAGCGATGGCGATGCGGCGCCAACGCCGCCGCGCAATAGCGCACGCGCGGCGCGCCGCCGATCAATCGATGGGCAAACTCAACGTCGTCGAAGAATACGGGGCGAAGCCCGTCACAAAACGGACCGTCCAACTGTTCAACCAGCCGTCGGTGCACCGAGACGTTGAGGTTCCACGCGTAGCGAAAGTTATAGGCGCCGCCGTCGGCAAGCTCGGCGTAGAAGAAGATCATCCGCGAGCGCGCGACCAGTTCGTCGAACACGGTCTGGTCGTCCCAGCGCACGAACGGAGACGCGCCCAGCACCACCGGTTGGCCGGCGCGCTGCGCCGCTGCGTGCGCCGCAACGAAACCGGGAGCTGGCTCGATGTCATCGTTGACCAGCAACAGCACTTCGCCGCGAGCGGCCGCGATCGCGGCGTTCTTGGCCGCCGAAATCCCCACGGCCGGCAAAGGCAGATACGTCACTCGGAAAGGCCAATCGCACGGCAGCCCGGCCGCCTCCGCCGCATCGTGCCCGTCGAGCCCCACGATCACCTCGAACCCGTCGCGCGGACCAGGCTCCTGCCGGCTCAAGCAGCGCAGCAGCGTCCCCAACTGCGCCAGCCGCCCGCGAGAGGGCACGATGATGCTGATAAACGGATCCATCAGGCAAACAAACCTTTGGCGCGAGCGTCATTGCATGGAGTCCAGCGACACCTGCTTATCGACACCGGGACTATACTCGGCTTGAGCGAAAGACTGGTTCGTCAGCCGGCAGTTTGGGCGGATTGCCGCTTCTGTGCTACGCAAATCCACATCGCGGCGGCTGGGCATCGCCCCCAAGATGTGCGGCCCACGACGACAATCCCAGATACTAAGCGATTCCGTAGCTGCTTGTCGATATAATCGGGGTCGGCCGACGAGAGGAGCTGCGCGTGTGCGAGACAGGCCGCCGACAGCGGCCCCGGTTCCTGCGAACTTGTGGAGGTCAACGATGAAGTACCATGTCACGGGGGTGCACAAAGAGACGGCCGAAGACGTCGAAATGATGCTCGATGCGGAAAACGAGGACATCGCCGCCCAGACCGTCTCGGGCATGAGCGTGATGGTCGAAAAGGTGGAGCCCGCCCGCGAGCCCATGACCAACGAAACGCTCCGCTGGGAGTATCACACCCTCCGCTGTGACTTCCGCGACCTCCAGACCCACCTCAACAAGTACGCCAAGGACTGGTGGAAGGTCTTCCAGATCCACCACGATCCCTCGGACGACAAGATGGTTCGCGTGGTCCTCGAACGCGTGCACCGCATGGCAGTGGACAGCCATTACTGAGCAGGCGTTCGGCGATCAGCCGTCCTGCGGCCTGCGATCGTCACACCTTCTCTTTTCGCGTCCCCGCTCAAACTGTCGCGATGCACCGCCCCGTGCGCCGCGCAAGCCAAAGCCCTCGGAACCAGTCCGAGGGCTCAGCATGTACGGCGATACCGGTGCGTATCTGCCGTCGCTCTCTCACCTCCGCTTTCGGAGGAGTTGCTCGTATCCTAGCCCACAGGACCGGCCGGGAAAACACCACCGTTCGTTTTTTTTGCCCCACCGCAGAAGAGCTCCGCGCGAACGCCTTTTCGGACCTCCGGCGACACCGTTCGGCCACAAAACCGACATAATTCGCCGCCTCCGCCGACCCCCGTTGCGTATTGTACGCTCTGGATTGCGGGCGACCGGCAAGCGGTCGCGCGGCGTCCATCTGTCTATCCTCAAGCGAACAGGGGAGGGGAGCACCATGAACGAGTGGCAACGGTCTTTTGTCGGCAAGCTGGAAACCGCGAAAAAGCACTGGCTCAGCCGTTTCGAACGCATGGCCGAGGAAACGCTCGAGCCGGTTTTGCAGGAATTCGCCGCGTTCACCGGCAGCCATGGCTTCGCGGCGACGGCGCCCTCCTGCGAAGCGGGCATGCGCCTGTACAAGTTCGGCCTGACGGAAAACGGCTATGTGCTGCTGACCTTCCGACTCCAGGGCCTTGAATCGATGGAGGCGTCCGCAGAGATCGTCGTCCCCGGCGCGGGCCAGACCGACATCGAGTCGGCCCCCTGCCCCATGGCCGACGTCGACCGCGACTGGGTGCACGGCCGGTTCCGCCACGCCCTGGACCGCTTCGTCGGAGCCTTCGCCGAAGCCAGCGAAGCCGACCTCGAACTGGTCGGCGCCTAAGCCTGTTCGAGCGCAACAAACACCGCCCCGTGCTCGTCCAGCCGTCAGCCGTTCAGACCGTTGCCCGAAGGCGTTCAAAAACGCCGAGCCGCCGGCGGAGGACCAGCGGCTCGGCACCCCCTTCTGTGTGGTAGGGAGGGGTTGGGGAAAGAAGCGGATCGTAGCATAACCCACTGAAATTCGGATTACTATTGGGATATGTACGTAGCTAGGCACGAAGTTATCGGCCGATGCCAGTAGATGACAGTTATCGTGTGCACAGAAACCCGTCCGGCCGTCCTTCTACCGCAATTACCCCAGCGACGAAGTAACTTGTAAAGCCGCAGTGGCTCTCAAAGCGCCCTTTGCAGCGGAACCGCCTACGTAAACTCCCCTGCTGGCCCAATCTACCGGTCGGATTTGGACGAGACACCGACGCTCCGCTATCATTTGCTCAGCTTCACTGGAATGATCTGCGCACCAGCCCCACGAGAATCAAGAGCGGGCTGGGCGGATGCAGCGAAACAAACCGGCAAACTTGGCAGGGATGTTCAACATGTGCTTTACAACAACACGCACGCATCGGTGGGTCGTGGCACTCGGCACAGCGGTCTGTTTGGCAGGTTGCACCGCACCTGACAATCCCGATCCAGGAAATGGCAACGACGCGACTTGCACCGTCGACGCGGACTGCTCGGAAAACCAGGTGTGCTCGGACGATGGCGTTTGCGTGAACGATCCGGGCAACGACAACACCAACGCAAACGACAATGGCAACACCAACGACAACGCCAACTCGAACGACAATGCCAATGACAATGGCAACGACAATTCGGGCGACCCCGATTGCCTGACCGATGCCGATTGCCCGTCCGGCGAGGTTTGCAGTGATGACGGCGCCTGCGTGCCCGAGTCCACCCCCGAGTGCGTCACCGACGACGACTGCACGACCGGCCAGGTCTGCACCGTTGTCGGAACCTGCGCGCCCGAAGCCGGCGAACTACCCTGCGCGTCGGACGCGGATTGCGGACCGGGCGAGGTCTGTGCGGCCGATGGTTTTTGCGCCGACGACGATGGCGGATCCGGCGGCGGTGGTGGCGGAGGCGGCGGCGCCCCCCAGTGCACCGGGAATCTCGACTGCGCGGAGGGCGAGGTGTGCAGCGACGGCGGCATCTGCGTTCCGGATGACGGGGATACCAACTTCGCCGAGGTGATGGCCGGCTGCTGGGAACTGACCTTCACCCTGGAGGACTTCGATCCCGAGCAGGCGATCTATCAGTTCGACAGCGAGGGAAGGCTCGAACGCACCTGGGGCGTGCAGGCCGACGGCACGATTATCGAGGAACTCCGCTACACGGCGCCGAATGCACTCTTCTGGGACGCGCTCTACACGCTGGTGGAGCAGGACGTCTCCGTAAACGCCGCCCAGACCAGCGTGGTCATTACTGTCGGCCTGGTCAGCTACTCCTACAACTTCTTCCCCGCGTGCACGGTCAACCGCACGGTAACCTGCACGGAGATCACCCAGATTCAGGCCACGCTGACCGGAAGCCCGCCGGACACCCTCGTCGACGGCGCTTTGACGGGTGATTCCATCTGCGAATCAACCGGCGACCCCGACCCCGACATCGGCATCTTCGATGCATCGGTCACCGGCCTGCGCGTGGACTGTCCCGATCCCGCCGACGACCAGGTGGAATCTCAGGAAGAACGCGGCAACCCCTGCAATTAGCCCCGTTCTACCAACAGCGGTCCGACGTTCCGCAGCGCCCGCCGGGCCAACCGTGGCCGCGTTGACCCCGCGGCCACGGCGACAGCCAGGGTGCCATGGCCAAGCTCGACCGTGGGTGCCATGGCCAAGCTCGACGAAGTCGAGCGCCGCCATGCATCATCCACTCTGCGTGCTTCCCAATTCGGCGACTTCGTGACCAAGCCTCCACCCTTAATCCCTTAATCCCTTAATAACCCCTCCATCCACTCATCTTCCCTCTCCGACCCCACCGCGCCGCCCCACCAGCGAATAGAGCACCGGCAACACCACCAGCGTCAGCACCACCGAAGTGAGCACGCACCCGATCACCACCGTCGCCAGCGGGCGCTGCACCTCCGCCCCCACGCCGGTGTTCACCGCCATCGGCACGAACCCCAGCCCCGCAACCAGGCCGGTCATCAACACTGGCCGCAGCCGCGTCAACGCCGTTTCCCGGATCGCCTCCCGCAACGCTTGTCCCGCCTCCAGCCGGCTCCGCAGATACGACACAAACACCATATCGCCCAGCACCGACACGCCGGACATGGCCACGAACCCCACCCCGGCCGACACGCTGAAGGGCAGATCGCGCAGGTGCAACGCCGCGATGCCCCCCACCGCTGCCAGCGGCAACGTGAGGAAGATGCGCAAACAGTCGGACACCCGCCCGTACGTCAAGTAAAGCAGCAGGAAGATCAACGCCAGCGCCAGCGGCACCACCAGGGCGAGGCGCTCGCCGGCCCGCTCGAGGTGTTCGAACTGTCCGCCATAGCGGATGAAATACCCCGGCGGCAACGCCACCTCCTCGGCGATGCGCCGCTGCGCCTCGCTCACAAACGAGGTGATATCCCGATCGCGTACGTTCGCCTGCACGATGATCCGCCGCTTGCTCCACTCGCGGTTGATCGTGGACGGGCCGGGCTCAATACGCACCTCCGCCAGACGCGAGAGCGGCAGCCGCTGCCCGGCCGACGTCGGGATCAACAGATTCGCCACCTTCTCCGGGTCCCGCCGGTACGCCTCGGGCAGCCGCACGGTTAGGGGAAAGCGCAACTGCTCCTGAAGAATCTCTCCCACCGGAATGTTCCCGACGGCCGCGACGAAGTCGAGCACCTCCGCCGCCGGCACCCCGTACCGCGCAAGCTGATCCTGCCGCAACCGGATCTTCAATGTCGGCTGGCCGGTGAGCTGCTCCGTGGTGACATCCGCCGCGCCCGGGATCGTGCGCACCACGTCCTCGATCCGGTGCGCCGTCGACTTGAGCGTCTCGAAATCGTCCCCGAAAAGCTTGATCCCCAGGTCACTGCGGATGCCCGCGATCATCTCGTTCACCCGCAACTCGATGGGCTGGGCGAAAATCGTGCGCATCGCCGGCATGCCCGCCAGCGCAGCCTCCATCTGCCCGACCAGTTCCGCCTGCGTAGCGGCCCGCGTCCATTCATCCCGCGGATGCAGCGTCATGAAAACGTCGGTGAGCTCCACACCCATCGGGTCCGTGGCCACCTCGGCCGTCCCCGTCCGGGACCACACGTGCTTGATCTCGTCGGGAAACGCCTCGAGCAGCAACCGCTCGATCTGCGTGCCATAGCGTATCGATTCCTCCAGCGACACCCCGGCCAATCGCACGGTGTTGATCACCACCGCTTCCTCGGACAGCCGCGGGATGAACACGCCCCCCAGGCGGGTAGCGCCGAAAACCCCCAACCCCAACGCGACCACCGCGCAACCGAGCACGATTCCTCGGGCCCGCAGCACAACCTCCAGCACCGGGGCGTAGAGCCGCTTCGCCCAGCGAATCAGCCGCGGCTCCCGCTCTTCCACGGACATGGGCAGCACCAGGCTGGCCAGCACCGGCATGAGCGTAAGCGACAGAATCAACGACCCCGCCAGCGCGAAAATAACCGTCAGCGCCATCGGGGCGAACATCTTCCCCTCAATCCCCTCGAGGCTCAGGATCGGCAGGTAGACGATCATGATGACCAACTCGCCGAACATGGTGGGCTTGCGCACTTCGATGGCGGCGTCACGCACCACCTCCAGCCGGCTGAGGCCGGCGGGCGCCGATCCCAGCCGCCGCATGCTGTTCTCCACCATGATCACCGAGCTGTCGACGATCAGCCCGAAGTCGATCGCCCCCAGGCTCATCAGCGACCCCGCAATCCCTGCCTGGAGCATCAGGTTGCCGGCAAAGAGCATCGATAGCGGAATAGCCGACGCCACGATCAGCCCCGCCCGCAGGTTGCCCAAAAATACGAACAGCACCGCGATGACCAGCAGCGCCCCTTCGAACAAATTGGTGCGCACCGTGTGGAGCACGTGGTCGACCAGCTCGGTGCGATCGTAGACCACGATCACCTCGACGTCCTCCGGCAGCGTCGGGCGGATCTCGTCCATCCGCTCGCGCAGGCGGCGGGCCACGTCGTTCGTGTTCTCGCCCATGAGCATGAAGCCCAGGCCGAGCACCGCCTCGCCTTCCCCCTGGTAGGTCACCGCCCCGCGGCGGATCTCGTGCCCCTCGATCACGTCGGCCACGTCGCGAATGTGCACCGGCACGCCGTCTTCGGCGTGAATCACAATCGCCGCGATCTCCTCGACGTTGGTCACGCGCCCGACACCGTGGACCAGCAGCGACTCGCCCGCGCGCGACACCAGCCCGCCGCCCACGTTGGCGTTGTTGCGCTCCAGCGCCGTGATCACCTCCCGCATCGTGAGGTCGAGCTTGAGCAGCCGAGCCGGATCGACGATCACCTGGTACTGCTTCTCCATCCCGCCCCAACTGTTGACCTCCGCCACCCCCTCGACGCTGCGCAGTTGCGGCTTGATCACCCAGTCCTGAATCGTGCGCAGCTCAGTCAGGCTCCGCGTGTCGCTGGTCACGATATAGTGAAACACCTCCCCCAGACCGGTCGCGATCGGCCCCATCTCCGGCCGGGCGATGCCCTCCGGCAACTCCACGACCCCCAGCCGCTCGGCGATAAGCTGCCGGGCGAGGTACAGGTCCGTATCATCATCGAAGATGGCCGTCACCTGGGAAAGACCAAACCGGGAACTGCTCCGCACCTCGGTCAGCCCGGTCAGCCCGCTGATCGCCTGCTCCACCGGAAAGGTGATCTGTTGTTCGATCTCCTCGGCGCTGAGCCGCGGCGCCACCGTGTTGATCTGCACCTGCACCGGCGTCGTGTCCGGAAAGGCGTCCACCGGCAGATTCTGAACCGAGTACGCCCCGGTGAGCACCAGGGCCACCGCGGCCGCGATGACCAGAAACCGATGGCCGAGCGAAAAGTTGATGATGGCATTGAGCATTCTGAGTCGTCCCTGCTGTCCGCGGCGCCGTCGAAAGCGGGCGCACGGCCGCGCCGCGCCCCTGCCGGGTGATCCGTTGGCCCGTACTTACCGTCCCGACCCTACCGTCCCGGCTCCACCTCGCAGCATCCCGCGCCGATGTTCGCCTTGAGAATCTCCGTCTTGAGCAGAAAACTGCCCGCCGCAACCACCGGCGCGCCCGCCGACAGGCCCGAGCGAATCTCGATCACGCCGTCGGTCGTCGCCCCCAGCTCCACCTTCTTCGGGTGGAAGATGGTGTCGGATTCCTGCACGAACACAACTTGGCAGCACCCGTCCGACTGGACCGCCGCCTCCGGCACGACCAATGCCCCGGCGTCCTGCCGCACCGTGACCTGCGCGAGGCCGAACATGTTCGCCCGCAGGGCGCCGTCGTCGTTATCCAGGACCACCCGGCCCTCCACCGTCCGGGTGCGATCGTCCACGGCGCTGCTGACCCAGTCGATCGCCCCTTCGAATTCGCGGTAGGGTATGCTGTCCGCCGTAAACCGCACCGCATCTCCCCGAACGAGCCCGGTCGCGTCCCGTTCGTCGAGGTTGAGCTTGAGCCACATCGTGGACAAGTCGGCGATGGCGAACAGGTTGTCCGCCGGCGTCACCGATTCGCCCACCACCGCCGTGCGGACCACCACCTGCCCGGCAATCGGGCTGCGCAGCTCGTAGCGGCTGAGCCATGCGTCGGCGCCCTCGTCCAGTGCCGCCACCGCGGCGTCGTTCAACCCCAGGATCCGCAGGCGCCGCTCGGCCGAGTCGCGCTCAACCTCCGCAACCCGCACGGCTCGTTCGAGGCCCAGGTGCTCCGCTTCCAATTCAATATCGATGGCTTCGTGCGTCGCGGCGAACTCTGCCTCGGCCTCGGCCAGGTCCCGCTGCGCCGTCTGGAGCGCCTCCTGGCTGCTGATGCCGCGTTCGCTGAGCGACTGCTCGCGCTGGAACCGCTGACGGGCCAGTTCGAGTTGCGCGTGGGCCTTGAGCAGCCGGCTCTTGTAGTCGCCGACCCGGGCGTCCGCGTACTTGCGGCGAAGCTGCTCGCTCGTGGCATCCTCGGCGCAGGCGCCCAGCATCGACTCCACGGCCTCGTGGATCGCATGGTGCCGCTCGAGATCGCTGCGCGCGATGAGCAGGTTCTCATGTGCGGCGATATAGGCGCTTTTCGCCTCGCCCAGCGCGGGGCTGTCGACCACCGCCAGCAGATCCCCGACCCCCACGTCATCACCCAACTGCACGTCGACCTCGGTCACGACGCCCTCGGCCCGCGGCGTGATCCGCGCCAGCCGGGTCTGGTCGTAACGCACCTCGGCCGGGGCCTCCACCGTCACCGTCAGGGCCCGACGCCGTGCCGGCACGATTTCCAGCCCGGCCTTATCCAGAATGGTGGCATCCACGAAGCGAATCTGCTTGTTCTCCACCATGCAGCCGGGATCGTTCGGCCCCCGCAGCGTCGTGTGGGCCTGCGGGCTCGGCGACGGCTGGACACGCAACACCTCCGGCCGCAGCGCCGCCAGCTTCGCCTCCACCTCCGGATTGCACAGAATGCACTGCGACTCCGGCAGCCCGTGACCGGCGCACCAGTCGTTCGCCGTCTTGAACTTCGCGATCAACCCCGGATTGCAGCGGGTGCACTCCGCCTCCGGTACCCCGTGTTCCGCACACCACGCATCCAGCGGCAAGCCGCCGTCGCTCGCCTCTGACACCTTCAGTTCCGCCGGCCGCAACGCCGCCAGCTTTGCTTCCACCTCCGGGTTGCACAGAATGCACTGCGACTCCGGCAACCCGTGACCGGCGCACCAGTCGTTCGCCGCCTTGATCTTCGCGATCAACCCCGGGTTGCAGCGGGTGCACTTCGCCTCCGGCACGCTGTGCTCCGCGCACCAGGCGTCCAGCGGCAGCGCCCCTGTTCGCGCGGCAGAGTCCCCCCCGTGCTCGCCCGGACCGTGATTGTGCCCCGCGTGCGCATCCGGCTCGACCGCCGCTCGTGGATTCTCGCGCTGACAACCACACGCACTCAGCATCAGAAAGACCATGGCGCCGGCAATGCTCATAAGGAAAAACCATGGCCCCGAACGAAATGCGGCACGATACATCATGTCAATCCTCCTCAGCAAAGCGCGGCGCCCCCGCGTCCGGCAGGGTATGGTTTGCTTCCAACTGACTCTCAGACGATTCAGCGGCCAACAGCCGCCGCAGCGGCAAACTCGTCGCCACTTCCAGCGCCGGCAGGGTGGCGGCCGCCGCCTGCTGGCTTTCGATCAAGCGCATCCGCGATTGCAGGTAAAACCGCTGGGCCTCCAGCACCGTCAGGAACGAGGTCTTGCCGGCCCGATACCCGTCGCGCGAAAGCGTCAGATTCTCTTCCGCCAGCGGCAGCGACTCGTCGCGGTACACCGCCACCAGCCGCCATGCAGTTTGCGCCTGGTCGACCGCGGTCCGCACCTCCTGCACCAGGGCCCGCTCAATCGCTTCCTGGTTCTTCAGTGCCTGCTTCAAAGCGAACGCAGCCTTGGCGATCTGCGCCTGGTTCTGATCGAAGATGGGCAGCTCGATGTTCAAACTCGGACCGATGATGAACGTCTGGCCGGCGCCCGGGCGCGGCTCGATGGTCGGGGCCGTCAACGACCCGTTGGCCACCGACGCGCTCACCGTATCCGCCAGCAGATCCCGTCCCCCCTGCCGCCGCCGCTCTTCGCGCTCGAACGACACCCCCAGTTGCACCGACGGAAACACCTTCCGCAACTCGAGCTCGTGGGCCTCGGCGAATTGCATGATCGCCCTCGCCGACGCCCGCACGTCCAGACGCTGGGTCAACGCCAGCCGTACCAGGGCGTCCGCATCCGTCAACGTCGGCGGCGCATCCGGCAGCGAATCGATCAACTCGAACTCGCCCGCGACATCGGTCAGTCCCAGGAGAATCGCCAGTTGTCGCCGGGCGTTCGCGGCCTCCAGCCGAGCCGATACCGTCGCCAGTTCCGCATCCAGCGACTGGCTTTGGGCCAGGTTCACGTCCAGTTGCGTGGCCGCCCCCGCGTCACGACGCTCCACCGCCGCGTCCGCCGCCTGACGTACCAGTTCGGCGTTCCGCTCGGCCACCCGGCGACGCTCCGCGGCAGCGACGGTCGTGTAGTACGCTGTCTTGGTATCCGCCGCCAGCCGTGCGGCTTCGCGGGCAAGGTTGAGAATGGCCGTATCCAGAGTCGCTTCCGCCGCCCGCTCGCGCACCGGAATCTGCCAGAGGTCGGCAATCTCCTGCGCCAGCCCCCCCTCGATGTTCACCAGGCCGCCCTCCGACGGCAACCGCACCCCGACGCCCAGCACCGGGTTGGACAGCAGACCCGACTGCACCAGGTCCGCCCGCGCCATCCCCACGTTCATCGCCGCCGACTGAAACCGTGGATTGTTCAGCAGCGCGATCGCCACCGCCTCATCCAGCGAGATGCCGTCCCTGCGCAGTGCGGCCACCTTCGCCGCCAACGCGTCGTCGGCGCCCGGCCGGTACACCTCCGGCTGATCGGTCGCTTCCGCCACCATCTGCTCGACGGCGTCGAAGTCCGCGTCCGTCTTCACTTCGGCGCAGCCAGCCAAGACGACGGTCAACAGCGTCAGAATCCACCATCCGTGTTGTCGCACAAGTATGTCTCCCAGCGTTTGCGCCCGGCACAAGCGGCTACCGGGCGCGCAGAAACCCGCCGCCGACCGGCGCCGGCCTCGGCGTCACGACTGCCTGAACCTGGGAATATCAAATGCGCAGCGGAATGTCGCTGCGGGGGAACGGCAGATATGGTGTAAGCCAATCCTGACCCGGCGGACCGGCATAGGGGGCCGCCTCGGCGGCCTGCGCAACCACCGCGGCGCCGGCCGGTCCGGTAAGCGCCAACGCCGGAGCAGAAACCACCTCGTCCTCGCCCTCCGCCCGCTGCACCGCGATGAGGTTGCAGGGGTCCTCCGGACAGGACGACTCGTGCTCGCAATGCCCGTTCTCGCCGGACGCGCCTTCATGGTCGGCGCAGTCCCGCTCCGTGCGCACCTCGCAGGGATGCCCCACCATTCCGGCAGCGCAAAGGGCCGGCAAAGCCACCAGGCTCCAGCAAGCCATCACAATATGGAGACACCGCAGCATGATCACCACGAGCATAGGAAGCTCACGACCAGGAATCAAAACCATCCGCATGATCGTCAACTTCCGATTCTATCCAAAAGGCCACGAATAATAAAGCTTCACTGCAATCCACTGACCATACGGTCATCCGTTGCATTGCGCCTCGACGTCTCTTCATTGCGTCTCACCGCGCCTCCCGGCGCAGCGGCATGGTCATGCACCGCGGACCGCCCAGTCCCCGCACCAGTTCCGAACCCACGATCTGAATGCACTCGATCCCCGCCTGCTCCAACGCCAGAATCGTCCGCTCATTCCGATCGTAACTGATCACCTGTCGCGGACCGATGGCGAACACGTTCGTTCCGTCCGTCCGCTGCTCGCGCGAGGCATAATGCTGGTCGCCTCCGGCCGTCTCGATCACCGTCACATCCCGGCCGAATTCGTCGCTGAGGATCCGCGGCAACGGGCGATAGTCCGGCTTGCGCACCACACCGCCCGCCGGCCCGCTCTCGTAGTGCAGAATGTGGCTCAGATGCGCCATCACCCCCGGGAACCACACCACCGCCCCGTGGTCCACGATGGTGAACACCGTGTCCAGGTGCATGAACAACCGTTCCGTCGGAATGGGGATCTCGTAAAATCGCTTGATACGCCCCACGTCGAACGCTTTCAGCGCCAGCACCTCGATGGTCTCGCTTCGCGTCCGCTCGCTGGCCCCCACCAGCACCGCCTCGTCGTTGAGAATGATGACGTCGCCGCCCTCGATGGTGAAAGGCCGGTCCTCCGTGGGGAAGTCCGAGCCGCCGTAGGTGATCGTGTTGTCCCGAAACTCCGGATGGTGCTCGAACACCGCCCGCACCAGCCGCGTTTCCCGCGCCCGCTCGATGTAATGCATTTTGCACGAGATCGCTGAATCCCCCACCACCACCGCCGGGTCGCGCATGAAGTAGCTGTTGGGGATCGGCGGCAGAACAAACGTGTGCGGACTCGCCCCGCTGAGCGTTCGCCGTCCGGTGAGGTCCGCATATTCCGCCTGCGTCAGCCCCTTGAACAGCACGACCAGCAGTTCTTCCGCGCTCAACAGGCGCGGATCGAGCAGGTCGGCCGCAATCGCCGGAACCTGGGCGGCCGCGCACACCGACTGCACCAGGTCACGCCGCACCGGCTCGTCGTTGAGCAGATCGCGGAGCAGATCCTCGAGGTAAAGCACCTGAATGCCCCGATCGCGCATGGCCTCCACGAACGCGTCGTGCTCCTCCTGCATCCGCGTGAGGTAAGGAATATCCTCGAAGAGGTAGTTGCGCATGTTGTCGTGGGTCAGCCGATCGATCTCCGCCCCCGGGCGGTGCACCATGACGGCTTCCAGCGGATCGTATTCGTTGATGATGTGCAGTTGCACGGAGGTCTCCCTTTATCCGGTCCTCATCGCCCGGCGCGCTCTTGCGCCAGCAGCCGGGCCTGCTGCGCCCGCTTCGCCTCATACTCCGCGATCTTGCGCCGCTCGAGGTCGTCCTCGGGCTCGAGGTGCGCCTCCCACGGAAACATCTCGTGCCGCCACGAGAGTTCCCCGCCCCGGCAACGAAACACCGTGTACCCCGGCGTTTTGCCGCCCCAGCCGCCCGACCACCACGCCCCGCTGACCGCAGCGCTGGTCAGGTACCACACGTCGTTGAAGCGGTACTCCTCAATCACGTGGCTGTGCCCTTGCAGCAGAGCCTTTACCCCGTGCCGCTCGAGAATCTCCCGCAGGTCCTTCGTGTCCCAGAGCACCATGCCTCCGTCCATGGCCTTGCGTTCGGGATCTCCGTGGATCTGGGCCATGTTGCAGAACGCCGCGATGTGCGTGACCGCCACCGTCGGGCGCCCGGCCGCCGCCCCCAGGTCCCAGCGCAACCATTCCAACTGCTCCGGTCCGATGCGCGGCTCGTAGCCCGGCCCATCCGACGTCCGAATGGGGAAAATACTATCGAGCACCACGAAATGCCATCCGCCATGATCGAAGCTGTAGTATGGTTTTTCCCACTCCAGCCGCTCCATGATCAGTTTCTTGCCCAAGTCAGGATCGTCCGGCGCCGTCTTCCGCCGGCTCGACCAGCCCAGCACGTCGTGGTTACCCAGGCAGTTGTAGTACGGCAGGCCCAGCCCGTTGCTGATCTCGCGGTACAGCCGAATCTGCTCTTCGAATTGCGCCTTCGGCGTATACAGCCCGTCGAACGCCAGGTCGCCGCCCATGAGCACGAACGCCGGCCTGGGCGACAGCGCGCGCACCGACTGAATGCACCGGCGGTAGCCCTTGTCCCCCCAGCGCCGCGGCGTAACGTGCATATCGGTCAGGTGCACGAACGAGAAATCCGCATCCGCCCACGGCGCAGACGACGACGCGGCCGCCGCGCTCCCCGGGGCCTCTGCCCGCGCACCGCCCACCGCTCGGGCCAAGCCCGCGGCGCAGACGCCGCCCATGAATTCGCGACGCGTAATCGCCATGCCCTTCTCCTGCGAGAACATTCGACCATGCCACCGCTTGCCTGCGGCTTGATCGCTGTGCCAGACATGCTGCAAACCGCACGCACTTCTACGCCGCAAGCGTAACGGAAGGTCATCGAGCTGGCCATCAGCGCTTCAATCCACCGATTCCCGGCTCGACGGCGGAAGAAGGCCAGATCCCGAAACAACGCCAGTTCCGACGCTTTTTAATCAAAATGTTCAACAATAAGTACAAAACACCATCAATAAACACTAATCGGAACATCACAAGCGAAGCCATCGGCCGGACACGCACGACCGGAATCCCCCTGGGGCCTGCTTGAAGCACCATCTCCGAACGTGCTATAATCGTCCCGCGACTGTTGCGGAAACTGTCGCAGAAACGTTCTCCCCTGTTTGGCATCGCGCGCTCGCACTTGAGCGTCGCGCTTACCCAAGGGGCTCGCCCGAAGGCACAGGTACCGCCAGAGAACCTTTGTTGCACGCTCGCCGCATCTGCGGGCCCAGTTTTGGCGTGGTCGCCCGAGGCGCGGTCCCGGGATTCGAGGGAGGCAGCGGCTGAGCAGCGATTGAATTGCATCACCCACATAGGACGACATCACCCACATAGGACGAATCGTCACGTGCGCTTCATGGATTGCCGCGCGGAGTGGTTCCGCTCGCAACCCACGAGCTGAAAACTCTCTCTCAGGAGGTCTCACATGTTCAGGATGGGAATGACAGGCTGTGGCATTCTTGCGCTCGTCGTGTGCGCGGCGCCGGCGCTGGCAGCGATCAACTTCGCGGGCAACGGCGGCTTTGAAATTGCGGGGGCCAACGGACCGGCCGACTCCGCCCAGTGGAACGAGTTCACCTCCTTTGCCACGGGCATTTCGGAACGAACCACCACCAACGCCCAAACCGGCTCGTACGCGCATCACCTCTACGCCATCGGACAACCTGGCGCCGGCGCCGTGGCGGGCATCCTCCAGCACAGCGGTAACGACGCCGGGCAGCCGTCGCTGGCCGAAAACACCACGCTGAACGCGTCGTTCGACGGGCTGCTCCCCCTGGGCCCCAGCGCCGTGCTGAACTTCGCCGTGCGGATCCTCAACAACGCGGGCGGCATCGTCGATCAGTACCAGACGACGATCCCGGTTGCCAACGCGGCGTACACCACGTTCACGTCCACCGACCTGACCGTGCCGGCGTTCGGTCCCGCGCCCAACGACGCGTTCTACGCCTTCATCGACATCAATCTGGCCGTCGGCGCGGATGACGTCCTCTTCGGCGAAGCCTTCATCGACAACGTGCAGATCAACGGCACGCTGGTTCCCGAACCGGCATCGGCCCTTCTGCTGGTTCTCGGCGCGGCCGCGGTCATTCGCCGCCGCTAACCGCCGCACGGACGACCGCCGCGGGCCATGCGACACACCAGCGAGGCCGCTCACGCAAGTGGGCGGCCTCGTTTTATATCGGGCTCTCCCATTGCCGCCCGGTCGAATCAAGCGGGGCCCCGTATGCCCGGCCGGGCATGAGACGGGGCATTGCAGACAAGTCACTTTACACGCCCAACGCCGCCGGGCTACACTTTCTGCAAGCGCTTTCAGTTTACCCCGCTGATCCGGAGATCCCGCATGCGTCACCTCACGCTCGCCGGCCGACACCTCCACCGCTTCCGCTTCGCGCGACGCACCCGCATTGACCGACACTCCCGCTTTGACCGACGCATCTGCTTTGAACGACGCGTCGGGCGATTGCGGACCTGCCCCGCCCGGTGCTGGACAGCAATCGCCCTGGTTCTCGCGGCCGCAAACAGTTTCGCCCTGGGCGCCGCTGTCGAACCGCCGCGCGCCGCAGCAACGGAACATGCCGCGCCAGCCGCCGCGGCCCCGCCCGCCGAACGTCCATCCGCCACGACGCAGCCCGCCACGCGTCAATCCGTCACGACCCAGCCTGCGGCGAAGCGGCCCAACATCCTCTTCATCTTCAGCGACGATCACGCCCTGCGCACCATCGGGACGTACGGCTCGGGGCTCAACCGCACCCCGCACATCGATCGTCTGGCCGACGAAGGCGCCGTCTTTCTCCGCAGCTACTGCGCCACCTCCATCTGCTGCCCCTCCCGCGCCGCCATCCTTACCGGCAAGCACGGCCACAAGAACGGCGTTCTGGGCAACGCCGACCGCTGGCGCAACGAGCAGTTTGTCTTCCCCCGCGCGCTGGGACAGGCCGGATACCAGACGGCCCTGATCGGCAAATGGCATCTCAACAGCCCCCCGGGCGACGCCTTTGACCACTGGAAAATCCTCAGCGGCGCGGGTGGCCAGGGCCACTACTACAACCCGGAGTTCATCGGCAAAGACGGCGACCGGCGGCAGATTGAGGGGTACTCCACCGACATCATCACCGACCTGGCGCTCAACTGGCTGATCGAGCGCCGCCCGGATCGCCCGTTTCTGCTCATGTGCCAGTTCAAGGCGCCGCACATCCACCGGGTGCCGCCGCCGCGCCACATGGACGACTACGACGACGCCACCTTGCCGGTTCCGGCCACCCTGTTCGACGACTATCGCAACCGCACGCCTTACGCCGCCCACACCTTCATGGAAATCCAGGGCATGCCCGAGCACCTGCTCAACATCGTCCCCCTGGCCGACGAACCGATCGACTTGCAGGACCGCCGCTACGACTTTTTGGCGCGCATGACGGCCGCGCAGGTGGCGGCGTACCACCGGGCGTACGATCCGGACAACCGCGCGTACCGGCGGATGCGCGACGCGGGCGAACTGACCGGCCTGACGCGCGAACACTACTGGTATCAGCGCTTCATAAAGGACTACCTGGGATGCGTGGCGGCGATCGACGACAACGTCGGACGGCTGCTCGAGTTCCTCGATGTCCACGGACTGGCCGACGAGACCCTGGTGATCTACAGCAGCGACCAGGGGTTTTTCACCGGCGAGCACGGCTGGGCGGAGAAGCGCTGGATGTACGAACAGTCGCTGGCCATGCCGTTTCTCGCCCGGTGGCCGGGCCGCATCGAGCCGGGCCGGCGGGTCGAGGCCATGATCCAGAACATCGACTACGCGCCGACTTTTCTCGAACTCGCCGGCGCCGACGGGCCTGCGGACATCCAGGGGCGGTCGCTCCTTCCGCTGTTCGCCGGCGACCCGCCCGCGGACTGGCGCACGGCGATCTACTACAACTACGATGACGGCGACGCCTACAACCTGCCGACAATTGAAGGCGTGCGCACCGAGCGCTACAAGCTCATTTACTACCAGCGCCCCGAGCCCGACTGGGAACTGTTCGACCTCCACACCGATCCGCTCGAACTGCACAACGTCCACGAAGATGCGGCGTACCAACACGTCGCCGAGCGGATGCGCGCAACGCTCGAACGGCTGCGCCGCCAGTATCGCTGACTGCATGGGCGCCGTGCCTCGCCGTTTGCCGATCGCCGCAGCACAATCGCCGGCCGATTACGGCTGCTGCTTCGCGGCCATCTCCTCGCGCGTCTGCGCTATGCGCTCCTCCACCCGGCTCAGGGGCTGGATGAACTCGACGTGCCCATCGGCGAACAGCACGTTCGCCCCCTTGGTTATGCCGGGATAGTCTTCATACGCCACCACCCAGTGCGGCGGCGAGCTGGTCGTATGCCCGGCGATATACGCATACGACGGCCCGCCGGGACCCGCGGGCGCTTCCAACGACTTGTCCGTGATGTCACCGGCCGCAACCAGCGTTTGTAAATCGGGCGGATACTGCCCCTGGTGGTCGTAGGCGTAGATCTCGCAGGCCACGCCGATCTGCCGCAGGTTGCTTCCGCTGACCGTGCGTTTGGACAACGTCCGCGCCCGTGACAGGCTCGGAAGCATGATCGAGGTCAGCATGGCCGTCGAGGCCAGCCCCCCGCCGCCAAACTCGGGGACCGCCACCGGCGTGGGGCCATACCCAACCTGCATCACCGCGTCGTCCGCCACCGTAATTCCCCACACGCTGCCGAACATGCCCTTCGTGGCCGTCGCCATGTCGGGAACCACGTCGGCATCGACGGCCACGCCCTGGGCCCGCAGCATGCCGCTCGCACCAGTGGCGACCAGGGCCACCAGCGGGTAAAGCTGCCGCACGCCCGCGGCGGTGTCCACGTAGCTGACGGCCGTGAGGTCGTCGGGCAGTTTTTTGCGCAGCTCGACGAAATCGGGATTGGCCAGGATGCTCGCCGAGCGGGCGTCGGCGCCCTTGATGCGGGCGGTCACGTTGCGCACCAGTTGCGGCGTGAGGCCCAGCACGACGTGCTGATCGTGAATCGTCCAAGCCGGCGCGACCGGAATCGGCAGGCCCAGAAACTGTAGAAAACGCACCTCCACGCCGTTCCGCTTGGTGGTCAGCAGTTCGCCGCCGACCTCCGTCCCCTCCGCGCGCATCAGCCGCACCAGGGCCTCAACGCCGCGGGCGAGCAGCTCATTCGCCGCTTCTGCGTCCTTGACCTCGACGACGAGGGCGAAGTTGGAGAACAGGAACCCGCCACTGGACGGCGCTTCAAAAAACGCCCATCCGTCCGCCAGCGTCGCCAGCAAATCCGCCCGCAGGTCCAGCCCGGTCTTTTCCTTGAACTGGGCGAGCCTTGCCTCGACGAGCGGGGTCGGAACCATGGGCAGCATGCCCAGCACGCGCATGGTCTCGTCGTAGGCGGCTGGCAGGTCGAGATTCATCGCCGTGCCGAACGACGCGTCGCGCGGAATCCACTGCACGTCGGCGTCGCTCAGGGTCACCTGTTCGGCCAGCTTGAGAAATCCCTTCCGCTCGCCCTGGGTCGCCAGCCGCCAGGTGCTGCGGAAACCGTGGTCTGCGATTTGCAGGCTCACCGTCGCCCGCGCAACGCCCGCCAGACCGAGCTCCTCGATCACCTGCTGCACCGGCGGTGGAAAACCTTCACCGCCCATCATCGCGCCCGCGATGGTCCGCAATTGGTCCATCAGACCGGCGACGTCGGCAAATGCGAGCACCACGTTCTGCCGGCCGGCGGCGCCGATCTGGTCCATTTCGGCCTTCAGCGCCGGGCTGTCGGCCAACTTCGACCCCTCGCCGGCCAGCGCGGCCAGCACCTGCTCGGCCGCCTGTTCGCCGACCACGGCCACGAAGACGCCGTCCACCACCCCGTAACGCAGGGTCATGCCGGGCGCGGGTAGAGGCCGGGCCTGCATAGTCTTGCCCGCAACCGTCACCTCGGCAGCCGGCGGCAGGTCGCCCTCATCCAGCAGGATGTTGACCTGCTCGACGAAGGCGGCGCCGTCCGCCCCCGGCTCGGTGGCGAAGACCAGTGCGGGCGCCGGGCCCATCGGTCCCATCCCCACTTCGATCCAGTCGAGGATGAACCCCTTGCGCCAGAGCGTGTGGGCGACGGCCAGGCCCGCTTGGGCGGCTTCAGCCTCCCCTTCCTTGCGGGCCTCTTCGACGATGAGCTTGGCCACGGCCGGCCAGGCCGAGTCGATCAGCCGAGCCATGTCCGGGTCGCTGGTCATCCGCGCCAACGGCGTCGTCTCGTAGGCCGCCGCGCACGCGTCGGCCCCGGTGAATTGCACGAATCCGACCGTGGCCTGCGGCAGCCGCGCCTTCAGGTCGCTGCCCTTGGCCGTTCCGCTGAGCATCGCGGCGGCCAGCACCGCCAGACTCCAGATCATCATCGCCCGTTTGTTCATCATGGCATTTCCCATCGCAAGCAGCCCAAGTGTCCAGTAGATTTCGATCGTAAGCCCGGCCAGCGTCGCCCGCGGCCCATCCGGAAGTTGCATGCCGGCCAACACGGCTCGCGGCCCGTTCGGCTGATCGCCCGGTCGGCCGGTGCATTGTGCAAGGTCGCCCGGCGGTCGGCAACCGGCGGAAATCGGGGGTAGTTGAGGCACTGCGGGATTGCCCGTTTGAGGGATGGCGACGTTGCGGCATTGCGGGCCTGCGAGCTTGCGGTGCTGAAGGGCCGGCGATCGGCGGAACTGTGGGATTGCCGGCCGGAGACAGGCGGATTGAGCCCCGTGGGCGGGCCGTACCGGCGTGTCGGTTCTGAGGGCTGGGGAGGCTGGAGACCGGAATGTGGAGGCTGGAGGCTGGAGGCTTCGCGCTGAATGCTGCAATTGCGGGGACATATGCACTCGTCGGCGATCCGCCGGGTGACGGCCCCCCGGTTTTTCGGTCGCGCACGTTTGCCGGCTGGTGGGCCCAAGTGGGGCGAACCGTGCCCGTCGATGGGGTGGCGAAAAAGCCTTTGGGCCCGCGGGCGGTGAAGGTCAGTCTGGCGCGGCTGGGCTGGTTGGGTAATTCAATATACGCTTCAAAATGGCTTCGTTTTTGCATTTTTCTTGCGCGCGCTTTCGGGCCGAAACCGCGTTGGCGCTGGCGCCAGTTGGGAAAATAGAGTTGCGTAAAACGGCTTCGTTTTTTCGGTGCGGCGGGCATGGGGATTCTCCACAGCCGGCTGGGGCATTGTGCCGCGGCCGGCAGTTTCGCCCGGTTGTCGGCCCGGGGTTGCGTGTTCGGCCCCGGGGCGTGGCCTCGTCCGGTCCTGCCCGTTGGGCATCACATCCATGCCGGGAGCGGGCTCCCCGAGGGCGGCGCGGACCGGTGTGCGATCCGTGACCCC
>NPIG01000212.1_pt1 | contig 61499 bp, 57 predicted proteins | sample 8637441 | NCBI WGS metagenome assembly NPIG01 (sample SAMN07420675, study PRJNA396082) | bioreactor metagenome | isolation source: sample BR6 brine-fed electro-methanogenic bioreactor BR | place: Japan: Kochi | collected 2016-06-14
ACTGTTTCTTTACAGCCTCTTTATATTTAACTCTAATTATCTTGCATTGTTCATTGATTGCATAACTTGTCTCACTTGTTTTTCAGAAGGTTTTCTTCCCATTTGACTCATCATTGCTCTAATCATATTTTCATTGATTGGTGGATTCTTCTCTAACTGCTTTTTAAATACATTTCTAGAGATAAAGAATCCAGCGATAGCTCCTACTAAAAGTGCTACTACTATTAATACAATGGCTAACCATAATTCCATAAATATCACTCCTTTTTCAGTCATAAGTATTTTAACATTCAACATTTACATTTACAAGTTTTTTTAATTAAAATCTTTAAAAAATCACATTTACTTGTTTACAAAGCACTGTTATATTGTTACAATATATACGGTTATTTAATAACACTTAGGAGGAAAGTATTATGCCAAGAAAAATTTTAGATACTTGTATCGCTTGCGGATCATGTAAAGCTGATTGTCCAGTTGATTGCATCACTGAAGGAGATATCTATGTTATCGACGCTGATGCTTGTATCGATTGTGGAGTTTGTGAAGCAAACTGTCCAGTTGATGCTATCGTAGCTGAATAATTTAAATTAAAGACGATAAAAAATAGCGGTGGAGAAACCGCTATTTTTTATTTTTGCATAAAACTAGGAGTAAATTAATCTATTTTTTAAAATAAGAAGAGAGTTTTCTTAAAGATTCAATTAGTAATTCATCTTCGTCTATTTTTAAATCATTAAATATTGAATTAATCATATCATTATGAAAATCATTATGTATTTCTAATACTTCTTCGGCTTTTGGTTGTAAACCTATAACAACTTTTCTTCTGTCTTCTGTGTCTCTTTCTCGACTTACGTAACCTTTTTGATATAACGTATTAACTGACACAGTTAAAGAACCGACAGTTATTCCAAGTTTATTGGCAATATTTGTCATTGTTGATGGTTCTACTTTTTCTACAGCTTCTAATACATGGATTTCACTCATTGAGAGTTTAACCCCTTTTTGTTTTAGGTTTTCACCTTCTATTGCTAGTATTCTATTGAATATATCTACTAGTAATTCATTTACAATTGCTTTTGATTCAGTTAATCTAGTGTCTTTTTTCAACGTACCCAACTCCTAACGTTCCAGGTCCAGCATGACATCCAACAACCGGTGTTAATGGTAAGATTAAAATATCATTTAGACCCTTGTCTTCATATTCTTCTTTCAACTTCAATGCATCATCATAATTATTTGTATATATAATAAATGGAATGACATCCCCTTTATGTTTTAATTCTTCAAAGAACTTCTCTGTTAAAGCAATTCTTGCTTTGGCAGTCGTTCTGATTTTTTGTAGAGTTTCAACTTTTCCAAGCTTTGATACTTCAAGTAATGGTTTAATTTTTAATAAAGAACCAATAAAACCAGAAGCATTAGATAGTCTTCCATTTTTAACTAAATATTTAAGCGTATCCACACAAATATAAATATGGTTATGATCTCTAATATATTCAAGTTCCTCTAAGATTTCTCTTACTGACTTACCGTCATCAATCATTTTCTTTGCGGTTAATCCCATCAAAGCTTCCACATAAGCGACTGACAGTGAGTCAAATACATGAACTTTAAAATCGACCATACCAGCTGCTAGAATCGCATTTTGGTATGTACCACTTAAATGACTTGAGATTGTAATTGCAATGATTTCATCATATCCAGCATCATGCATTTCATTATACATATCAACTAAGTACCCTGTACTTGTTTGTGCTGTATGGATATCTAAGTCTGGATTTTCATCTAGCTGCTTATAAAACTCATCCGCTGTGATATCAACAAAATCTTCATATTCTTTTTCTTCAATCATTAACAATGATCTGAATTTACGAATTTCTTTATCATGCTCTAAATAATCAATCCCAGAGTTTCCTCCAACTGCTAAACCTATTTTACTCATATAAACTCCTTTTATTATCAAATAGTTTGAACTTCAAATATATATTAACATATATATATTGAAATAACAAGCGATTTATTTTGAAATTCAAAGAAAAAAACAGTTAATTACAACTGTTTAAAATTCTTTGTAAGGATTTGTGTCTATTTGTGATTGAATAAACTCGACTTCTGGGAATCTAACTTGGAGTAAATTAGCTACTTCTTCAATGAATATTACCTCTATATGATGTCCTACATCTATTAGAGTCATACCTAATTGAATAGCATCTAATGCAGTATGATATGTGATGTCTCCAGTAATATATACATCGCAGTTTTTCTTTTTAGCTGCGTACATATGATGACTACCACTACCACCTGAAATTCCTACTGTAGTTACTGATTTTTTAGTATTACCTATAACTTTTACTGTTTCTAAGTTGAAGGTTTCTTTTACATGTTTTACAAATTCATTGAACTCAATTTCATCAACTTTACCGAATCTACCTATATTATCAACTTCGTCCATTAACTGTGGATTTTGAATATTCAAAGCTTGAGCTAAGAAATCATTCATTCCACCTTCAGCTACATCAAAGTTTGTATGTGCTGAATATACAGCTATATTATGTTGGATTAAATTTTTAATAATCCAACCGTTTGGAGAATCAAAGACGATATTCTTAACGGGTTTAAACATTAAAGGATGGTGACTTATGATTAAATCAACTTTATTTTGAATAGCTTCTTTAACTACTTTCTTTGTTACATCTAAGGTTACTAATACTTTTTTAGCATTTTGATTTAATGTACCGATTTGTAATCCTACATTATCCCAATCATAGGCTAAATCTGTTGGGTATTTATTTTCAAAGTATTTAACTATTTCTATTGAATTCAATTGATGACCTCCTGTAATGTTTTGATTCTTTTTTCAAGAATTTGTTTTTCAGTTAAGTTATTAATGTTTGGCAAGGCATTCGTTAACTGATTGATTAGTTTGTTTATATAATTAACTAAATTTTTAGATTTTGTTTTTAAATTAATTGGTCCAAATTCTAATTCTAAATCTGTTAGATTCATCGTTCCAGGTTCACATACTATAATTTGATAATATTTATCTTTATCAACGATAACTTCTTCATTAGTAATTTTGAAGTTATTACCCATTAAGAACTCTCTTAATATTTTTGATTCAGAGTGAGGTGCTAAAACTAATCTTTTTACGTAGCTAAGATTAGCATCTTTTAAGATTTTCGTTATTAATCTACCACCCATACCTAAAATCGATACAACATCAATTTCAGAGTCTAAATAAGGCAAACCATCAGCTAAGATAATTTCTATTTTTGAATCTAGATTCGCTTTTAATATATTGTTTTTGGCATTAGTTAATGGACCTTGTTTATTATCAGAAGCTATTGCTTTATTGACCAGATTATTTTCAATTGCGTAGATTGGTAAATAACCATGATCAGTCCCACAATCAGCTAAGCAGTTATAACCCTTTAAGTACTTAGCTGATTCTTTTAATCTGACTGATAAAACCATTATTTATGATATCCATTATGGAAATCTTTTAGTTTTTTAGAACGTGTTGGAGTTCTTAGTTTTCTAATCGCTTTAGCTTCAATTTGTCTAATTCTTTCTCTGGTTACGTTAAACTCTTTACCTACTTCTTCAAGAGTTCTTGATTTACCATCTAATAAACCAAAACGCATTCTAAGAACTTTTTCTTCTCTATCTGTTAAAGTACCTAAAGCTGCGTCTAATTCTCTTTTAAGCATTTCTTTAGAGGTGAACTCGTAAGGAGTTAAAATATCACCATCCGGAATAAAATCTCCTAATGAAGAGTCTTCTTCTTCACCTACTGGTGATTCTAAACTGATTGGTTCTTGAGCAGTTTTTTGAATGGCTTGTACTCTTTCTACTGTGATTCCCATTTCTTGAGCTACTTCTTCTTGAGTCGGTTCTCTTTTTAGTTTTTGAGTTAATGTTCTTTGAGTTCTAACCATTTTGTTAATAGTTTCTACCATATGAACTGGGATTCTAATTGTTCTAGCTTGGTCAGCAATCGCTCTTGTGATTGCTTGACGAATCCACCATGTTGCATATGTCGAGAATTTATATCCTTTTGTATAGTCAAACTTACCAACAGCTTTGATTAGACCCATATTACCTTCTTGGATTAAGTCTAAGAACTGTAGTCCTCGTGCGACATATCTTTTAGCGATTGATACAACAAGTCTTAAGTTCGCTTCAACGAGTTTTTGAGATGCGAATTCTCCACGTCTCATTAAGTCTTCATATTCTAATAATTCTTCTTTTGGAATGATAATTCCAGCTTGTGTTTTTTCTTCGATTTCGATTTTTGCTTTTTTAGTACGATCAACTAAAACAGCGAGTTCGTATTCTTCTTCCCCAGTTAGAAGTTCAACTCTACCGATCTCCTTTAGATACATTCTAACAGGGTCATCTACTTTAATAGATACTGTAGAATCGAATTGCTTCTCCTTCATTAATTTTTCTTCTGTTTCCTTTTGGAAGTCAGTAGCCATTTTATATGTTTGGTCATCCATTTCAACATCGTTTAATTCATCTAGACTCACTTTATTTTTTGTTTTATCATCTGAATTAATCATGTCAAAAAATTCTTGAGGTAGAACACCCTTTCTAGCAAGAACTTGAACCAATTCTTCAAAATCATCTGATTTCTTGTCAATTAATTTAAAGATTTCTTGATTCGTTAAGTGACCATTTTTATTGTAAAGCTCTTCAAGTTTTTGGATAATTTGCTGTTTGTTCATTATAATATCTTCCCTTCACTTTCTAAATTGATTATTTTATGTTTTATTTCTAATTTCTTCATTTGCATGTCAATTATTTTTTTTTCGTCGAAATTTGGATTTTGTTTTTCATCGTTAATTTGATGATCAATAAAATCCATGTCATCATTAAGTTTTGCGACTTGCAATGTTCTAATACATTGATTAAATTCTGTAAAATTCTCACTTTCAACTTTAATATCTAATAATACATCTATTAGATTTTTCAGTTTATCATTAAGTGAAGATTTTACAGCGACTAAAAAACTCCCTGTAGAATGTGTTTGATTAATTTCTTGAGCAGTGATGATGATCGAACGATGATTCACATTTGCAAAGAAGATTGTGTCTCCTAATGAATCGACTCTATTTCGATACTCTTTATCCAAGAAGTAATATTTAATAATAACTTCTTCAGCCTTTTTGAATTTAGGTAGATTCCTTAGGTTTTGTCTTCTGTTTACAAGCTTTGTTTTAATAGAATTTGTGATTCTTTGATTAATTTGTTCTTGGTTATAATCACCAGCTAAGACAGAAACGTCTATTAAAGCCTCGGAAGCAAATCTATTAAAATAGATATCTCTTATGGTTCCTGACGTGTTTTTAAAGAAATCAAATATATCATTTTTAGCGATTTCTATTTCACTTGGCTGTGATAAATCATGATTGCTAACAATTGATTTGTAGATAAACTCATATTGGTCAGTTGTTTGTGTGTCTAAATATTCTGCAAAATTTGGATTGTTTGAAATAAATTCGTCTGGGTCAATTCCATCTGGCATCGCTAAGATTTTTACGTTTAACTTAGCTTTTTCTAATGTATTAATTGCTTTAGCAGTTGCAGCTTTCCCTGCATTATCTCCATCATAGCAAATAATGACATTATTTGTATATTCTTTAAGTTTCAAAGCTTGGTCAAGTGTTAGGTTTGTTCCCATAGAACAAACAGTTTCTTTAACCATTGCTTTTGATGCTTTAATAACATCCATATACCCTTCCATTAAAACAACTCTGTTGTTTCTTTTAATAAATGGAAGTGCACGATTCAAGTTATATAAAACATTACTTTTTATAAATATAGGAGTTTGTGATGTGTTGACATATTTCGCTGGGTTATCATTGTTTCCGAATACTCTACCTGAAAAGGCAATGACTCTATTGGTCTCATCTCTTATTGGGAACATGATACGCCCTCTAAAGACGTCGTAATAACCATTTTCTCCTTTATTAATTAATCCCGCATTAATTAAGTCTAATGATAAGTAATCATTAGATAACTGATTAAATAATGCTTTGCTTGTGCTTGGTGCATAGCCTAATTCAAATTCTTCTATTGTTTCTAAGTCTAAACCTCTTTGATATAAATAGTTTAACGCTTCTTTACCCGAAGACATGTTAAGAAGATTCAATTGATAGAACTTAAAGGCTTTTTCATTTACACCGAAAAGATTCGTTATATTATCTTTCTTGATTGTAGGTTCGTCATAGTCTAATGGAATTCTGTATTTATCAGCAATCCATTTGACTGCTTCTGGAAAGGATATGTGTTTATATTTTTCAACGAAAGTAATTGCATTTCCTTTTTCCCCACAGCCAAAACATGTAAATGTTTGTCTTTCTTTACTTACGAAAAAAGAAGGCGTTTTTTCGTTATGGAATGGGCATAAGCCTTTCATGTTTTTACCAGCAGCTTGTAAATTTACAAATTCGCCGACAACATCTACAATATCAGCCGTGTTTTTTACTAACTCAATTGTGTTTTGACTGATCATTGCCATCGTTTTTCACCTTCTTATTTGTTTTATTTTTTTAATTCTTTGTATAAGTACATATTTAATTCATCAAGATCTATTCTTACTTGTTCCATTGAATCTCTTTCTCTGACTGTAACTGATCCAGAATCGATAGTTTCTTGATCGATTGTTACACAGTACGGCGTTCCAATGGCGTCCGCTCTTCTATATCTTCTACCAATATTACCTGTATCATCGTATGTTACTTCAAAGTCTTCTAGTAATTGTTTATATACGTCGTTTGCTTTTTCTTGATGATATTTTTTAACTAATGGTAAGACAGTTATTTTTGTTGGTGCTAAACGTTTGTTAATTCTTAAAAGTGTTCTAGTTTCTTTTTCGTTGATTTGTTCTTCTTCTAAAGCATCTACTAATACTGCAAGTAATAGTCTTTCAACTCCTAGAGAAGGTTCAATAACATAAGGTAAGTATGATTCGTTCGTTTCTGGGTCTAAATATTCTAGATTTTTACCTGAGTATTCTTGGTGTCTAGACAAATCATAGTTTGTTCTAGAAGCGATTCCCCATAATTCATCAAATCCCCATGGATATTTATATAAAACATCTGTCGTCCCTTTTGAGTAGAACGATAGTTTTTCTTGTGGGTGATCATAGAATTTAAGATTTTCTTGATTGATTCCTAAGTTTGTTAAGAAATCTTTTGAGAATTGTTTCCAATAATCAAACCATTCTTCTTCAGTTCCTGGTTTACAGAAGAACTCTAATTCCATTTGTTCAAACTCTCTCACTCTAAAAATAAAGTTACCTGGTGTGATTTCGTTTCTAAACGATTTCCCTACCTGACCAATACCAAATGGAAGTTTTTTTCTACTGGTTCTTTGCACTGATTTAAAGTTTAAGAAAATCCCTTGCGCTGTTTCTGGTCTTAGGTAGATATCATTAGTAGAATCAGTTGTGACACCTTGTTGAGTTTTAAACATGAGATTAAACTCTCTAATTGGGGTGTAATTAACAGCACCACAATTAGGACATTTAATATTATTGTTCATAATGTAATCATGCATTTCTTGATAATCCCAACCATCAGCATCTACTTCACCTTTGGTTGCGTCTTCGATTAGTTTATCTGCCCTATGTCTTGATTTACATTCTTTACAATCCATTAATGGGTCTTTAAAGCCAGCCACATGTCCTGTAGCTTCCCATGTCTTTGGGTTTAATAGAATCCCTGAATCTAATCCTACGTTTAAAGGGTTTTTAGATACAAAGTCTTCCCACCACGCTTTTTTAATATTGTTTTTAAGGTTTACTCCAAGTGGTCCATAATCCCATGTGTTTGCTAATCCACCGTAGATTTCAGAACCTTGAAAGATAAATCCGTATTGTTTTGCATAAGCAACTAATTGTTCTAATGTGTACGCCATATCACTGTTCCTCCTGTAATTTAATGCATATTACACCAGTATAATTATATTGATATTTAGGTGTTCTGTCAAGGTATTGGTATATATATGTAATATATATTACCAAATATTGTAAAAGGACAGTTAGTAGCCTAACAGTCCTATTAATAATTTTCTTGATTCTGTTTTGATACTTAAATGATATTCATAGTATTTATCAATTAAAAATCTTATTTCTTTTTGAGATGATTGATCTATATGACTTAGTTTATCTTTTGATAAATCAAAGAAATATAATTCTTTTAGTTTTTCTAAAGCTATATTGGATATTTTGTATGGGTTCTGAATGTGTTCAGGACAACACATCCCTCCTTCTGTTATTGAAAACTGAAGCGAATTTGTTTTCCCACAAACAACACATTTATTTAAACTAGGGTTCACCCCTAATAAATATAAAAGCTTTAATTCAATCATATTTAAGTATGGGATATAATTATTATCTTTGTTAATAATATCAAATATTTTTAATAAGAAATTGAATAATTTTTCATGATCATGTTCGTGACTTGAAAAATAATATATCAATTCTAAAATATGAGTTGCATATGTGTATTTTTCTAAATCATTAACTATGTTTGGATATCCTTCTAAAATATCACCATCTCTAAATGTTAAAAGGTTTTTACCTGATACATAAATATCAATGTAATTAAGTAATCTAGGGATGTTCAAGTATCTATTTTTTATTTTATTTGACCCATGGATCAATATGGAAATCAATCCATTTTTTGTATAAACATATATAATTTTAGAGCTTTCTTTATAGTTGATTGATTTTAATACAATCCCTTTAATATTTTCCAAATAATCACCCGTTTTGGTCTGGTCTATATCCGAAGTTTTTTAAGTAGTATTCTCTGTTTCGCCAATCAGCCTCTACTTTAACGAAGAGTTCTAAGAACACTTGTTTTTGTAGTAATTCTTCTATATCTTTTCTAGCTTTAATACCGATTGTTTTTAGCATTTTCCCTTGTTTACCGATGATAATTCCTTTTTGTGATTTTCTTTCACAAACAATGGTTGCGTTTATATTAACAATTTTTTTCTTTTCTTTTAGTTGTTCAATATAAACCATGATAGAATGTGGGATTTCTTCATGTGTCATTTCTAAAATTTTCTCTCTAATAAACTCTGTAATAAGAAAACTTTCTGGACGATCTGATATTTCACCATGTGGATAGTATTTAGGGCCTTCTACTAGTTCTTTTTTAATGTCTTCAACAAGCAATAATACATTATCACCTTGTAAAGCTGAGATCCCTAATACAGCTTTAAAATTATAGGCTTTCTTGTATACATCAATTGTCTCTTGGAGCCTATCTAAATCTTTAATTGTGTCCATTTTGTTTATAATTAAGAATACGGGTGTTTTAACAGCTTCTAATTGTTTTAAAATAGATAAATTATAATCTGTAGCTTTATCATACGCATTGATTAAAAATAAGACTAAATCAACAGATTTAACGGTTGATATAGCTGCACTTGACATGTATTCACCTAATTTTGTTTTTGCTTTATGAATCCCAGGTGTATCCATAAAGATGATTTGAGATACCTCATCGTTATAAATACCAGAAAATACATTTCTGGTCGTTTGTGGTTTATTTGATACGATGGCTATTTTTTGTTTTAAGATTCGATTTAGTAATGTTGATTTACCAACATTAGGTTCTCCAATAATTGATACAAACCCCGATTTCATTAAAGGTCCTCACTTGTGAATCCAAAAGGCAATAAATCTTTGTTTTTAACAGTTTTCATATCTCCATTAACAGTACAGATAGTTATATCTGCATCTTCAGGTACCAATTCTCTAATAACTTGACGACAAGCTCCACATGGTGAAACGAAATGTTCTTGGTCTGTACATAGTAACATTTCTTGAATATCATCTTTTTTAACTCCTTGAGAATAAGCTGAGAAGAGTGCTGATCTTTCTGCACAGTTAGATAATCCATAAGATGCATTTTCTATGTTTACACCTTTGACTACATCACCGTTTTTTAGTTTGATAACAGCTGACACTCTAAAATGCGAATATGGTACATATGCATTTTTAATATTTTCTTTTGCTAGTTTAAATAATTCTTTTTTCATCTGATTACCTCGTATATTTTGTATTACTCATAATGAGTTTTTGGAAATGGTCCATTTCTTTTGCATCATCATCTTCGATATGATCATATCCTAAGCAGTGTAGAAATCCGTGTACTGCAAGATATACAAGTTCATATTCGAATGAGTGGTCTAGTTCTTTCGCTTGTTTAGATACCATATCTAAAGAAATAATAACATCTCCTATTTCATCTAAATCTTCTTGATTTTCAAAACTTAATACATCAGTAGGTTTATCGATGTTTCTAAAGTTTTTGTTTAATTCATGGATTGTTTCATTATCAACTAAAACAACCGATATAATCACCGGTTCTATTAGCTTTAAATCCTCATAAGCCTTTTTATAGATTTTTTTAATCGCTCTTTTATAAGAACGTTTGTTATCATATTGATTTATAAAGTTAACTTTTATCATATTCAAACCTTTTAATTATAGACTGTACTAAAGGATGTCTAACAACATCTTTTTCATCAAAATATAGTATATTTACAGAATCAATGTCTTGCAAGATATCACTTGCCTTCACTAATCCCGACGTTGTATTTTTAGGCAAATCACTTTGTGTAATATCACCTGTGACAATCATTTTAGATCCAAAACCAAGTCTAGTTAAGAATAACTTCATTTGATTTACAGTTGTGTTTTGTGCTTCATCTAAAATGACAAATGCATTGTCTAATGTTCTACCTCTCATATAGGCCAAAGGTGCAATTTCTATAATACCTTTTTCCATATATTCTTCGGTTTGTTTCGCACCGAGAATATCATGAATAGCATCATATAAAGGCCTTAAGTATGGATCTACTTTTTCTTTCATATCCCCAGGTAAGAACCCTAATGATTCACCAGCCTCAACTGCAGGTCTAGTTAAAATAATTCTTTTTATAGAATTGTTTTTTAAATTCTTTAACGCCATTAAAACAGCTAGATATGTTTTACCAGTACCAGCCGGGCCTATCCCAAAGATAATTGTGTTTTTTTCTATTGAATTAACATAGCGCTTTTGATTTAATGTTTTAGGAAAAATTGGTTTTCCCGATAAAGTCCTAATGATTTCTTTTCGGCGTAAGAATAAATTTTCTATTTCTTCAATTGAAGAATCTTCTAAAAGTTGTTTTATATAGATAATGTCTCTTTCACCAATAACGATATTATTTCTGATAAGCTTAATTAAAACACTGATCATCGTCGTTAAGTCTTTAATGATATCTAGGTTAGAAGTATCCACAACGATGTCTTTATTATTTGAAAAAATCTCAACACCATATAGTTTTTTCAATAGTTTTAAATTTTTATCATTCGACCCAAATAATTCAATCATTTCTTGTAAGTTTTCAAAGTCAGTATCTAGTTTTAAAATATTCGTCACGAAAGTCATCACTCCTTTAGTTTATTATAACATATTGATAGTAATTTAGGCGTTTCTAAAGAAAAAATAATGACAATTCTAGTAAAGAATTGTCATAATTATTAGATTATTTTCTACGTCCTTTAGCCTTAGCTTTTAACTTTTTAGTTACACTTGGTTTTTCGTAGTACTCTTTTTTACGGGCTTGTTGAAGCGTTCCAGCACGTGATACGTCACGTTTAAAACGACGAAGTGCATCTTCAATTGATTCATTTTCTCTAACAACTGTTTTTGCCATTTAACTCACCCCTTTTCTTTACCGCATATATTATACTAAATTATCTAAAATTTGTAAACTTATTTTTTATGGATGTTTAAAAATAGATGTCAATGTGGTAAAATGTTTATAATATGGATAGACAATGAAAGGAGATGACCAGATGTTTTTATTTTCATTAGCTGATTGGAGCTTAACAACATGGCTATTAATTGGTGTAGGTGCCATAGTCGTTCTTGTGTTTGTCGCAGCTTTAGCAAGTAGTGGTAAATACCAATCTAGATATAAAAGTTATTACCGTAAAATGGAAAGAACGATTAAAAAAAGATATGATGGAAATCTTTTAAATGAAGAAGTAATCAATAAATACTCAAAAGATAATACAAATACTTTTAACGCTTTAAAAGGAAGAGGTAAGCGAAAAGTTAAAAAGTATTTTGAATATTATGTAAAAGCTATCCCTGAGCTTGTCATGTTAAGAAGTTTTACAACTTCAGATAAGAATAAAAATGAGATAGCTATTATTCTATTAGATGATGTTGATAAAGTGGTTAATAGATGGTTTAAAAAACGTAAAGTTAACGGGATCATTAAGATGTGTAATAAACATCAAATGTTAACTTCTTATATTGCTTTCTTATACGAGTTACCTTTAAACATTTATGAAAACGCACCTTATAGGTTTGTTAATCATGATAATGATTATGTTTTGACATATTCAATTGATAGAAACCCTAAACGTGGTAAGAGAAAAGTTGTTGAGAAAAAACTTTCTAGAAAAGAAAGAAAAGCTCTAGAAAAAGTTGAAAAAGCTAAAGCAAAAAGAGATAAAAAAAGACGTAGATAATATAAAGACTAGTTGAAATCAACTAGTCTTTTTTAGTTCCATATATAAACTTACCATCATAACTATCTAAACTAACTAACACTTCTTCTCCAATCAAACCATCCACTGGTTTGATTCTTACTAATAAGTAATCAGTCGTATGACCTTGTAAGTATCCATCTTTTATTTGCTCAGGAATGATTTTTTGGATAGATCCTAAACTTCTATTAATATAATTATCTTTTAATGAATCACTTAATTCTAAGAGTTGTTTTACTCTAGCTTTTTTTATAGTTCCATTGATTTGGTTTTTCATTCTAGAAGCTACAGTACCTGTTCTACTTGAGAATGGGAAAACATGTAGTTCTTGAAAGTTTACTTCTTTTATGAAGTTCATTGTATCTTCAAAATCTTTTTCAGTTTCTCCCGGGAATCCAACGATAACGTCAGCAGTAACAGCTAAGTTATCGATATTTTTTCTTAATTTATTAATGAAATCTAGATATTCTTTAGTCGTGTATTTTCTATTCATAGATTTTAATAGATTGTCACATCCACCTTGTAATGGTATATGTAAATGATTGACTATCTTTTTTGAGTTTTTAATAACTTCAATGACTTCGTCAGATAATTCAGTTATTTCAATAGATGAAATTCTTATTCTTAGTAAACCATCAACTTCATCCAAATCTCTTAAAAGATCTGCGAAACTATAATTATCTAAATCAATCCCAAAACCACCTGTATGAATACCGGTTAAGACGATTTCTTTATGTCTTGATTCTACTAATTCTTTCGCTTCTTTTAAGATTAAATCTGGATTCTTACTTCTTACTCTTCCTCTTGTATAAGGAATTATACAATAAGAACAGAAGTTGTTACATCCGTCTTGAATTTTTAAAAAAGCTCTTTGATGATTTTTAAAATCACTGATAAATAAATTTTCAAATTCTTCGTCTTTTTCTAATTCTGTAACGCCATTTATCACTTCTTTAGTTTCTAAGTATTTGTCTAAATATTGTGGTATAAGATGTCTGTTTTTTGTACCTACTACTATCTTAACATTATCGATTTTTAAGATATCATCAGCTTTTAATTGTGACAAGCATCCCATAACGATAATAATAGCATTAGGATTAATGTGAGTTGGTCTTCTTATAAATTTCTTTGATTTAGCTTCACCTGAATTTGTGACCATACATGTATTAATTATATATACATCCGCAAACTCGTTAAAGTCTACGATTGTATAATTTTTCTTCTCGAACATCTCAATTAAACTCTCTGTTTCATAAGAGTTTACTTTACATCCAAGTGTATAAAATGCGATTAACATATTAATTCTCCATCATTAAGCGTAAAGCTGATATTAAATATAGTGCAGCTGTTTCACTTCTTAGTATTGTGTTACCTAGTGAAACTAGGTTTGATTTTTCTTTTAAGTATTCAATTTCAGTTTGATCAAATCCACCTTCAGGTCCTATTAGAATTAAGATGTTATCTGTCTTCTTAATTGATTTTAATTGATCATTTAGTGAAATTAACTCATTTCTTGCATAAGCTGTGAAGATATAATCATATTTTGAATAATCAATTTCTTTTATTGTTTTTATATTTGATATTATTGGTAAAGAACTTCTTTCTGATTGTTCTGAAGCTTCTTTAGTTATTGTGTTATATCTAAGGAGTTTCTTTTCAAAGTTATCTATTTTTATAATAGAACGTTTAGCTTGTAAAGGAATAATCTCTTTTATTCCTAATTCTGTAGCTTTTTGTAATACTAGTTCAAACTTATCTTTTTTGATTAATGATTGAGCTAGGGTTACATTTAATGTATTATCTACTGTGTCTAACTCTTCTATTATGTTTAGTAATACAGATGATTTATTGTATTCAGATATTTTAGCAAGATATGTTTTTAAGCTATCAGTAACAACTATTACAGAATCTCCTATCTTAAAACGCATCACGTTTTTAATGTGATGGAGGTCTTGATTTGATATAGTTATAATTGAATCATTTATTTGATTTTCTTTAATAAAGTATCTTTGCATAATATCACCTTCTAAATAATAACATATTTACTTATGAAATCAAGTATTTAAGCATATTATATCATTATTGAGTTAAGATATTAATTTAATCTTAAACGAAGTATAAAATATTTAACTTCTTTCCTTATATATGAAATAATAGTTTTGAGTAAAGGAGGTATATTATGAAATCTAAGAAGTTATTAGTTGCTTTTTTAATTATGTTATCATTAGTATTAACTACTGGTACTTTTGCATATTGGGCAACCGAAGTTGAAGGAATACAAGAAACAGCTATCAACTCTATAACTATCGGTTCAGCTAAATCAGTTGAAACTAAGATAGATTTGAATAATATCGATTCTCCTTACGGTTATTTGGTTCCTAAAAATCAAGTAAACAACAGTAAAGAAAAAAATTCTGTTGGGGAAATGAATTTCACGTTTGATTTAAAATGGTTAGAAGATAATGATGTATCGCAATTAACCGGAAGCGAACATACTGGATATATAAGAACTGAAATTAGTTATGAAATATATAATGATGATGGATTATTAAGTTTTGTAGAATACAAAAATATTTATAGTTTATTAAATATATCTCCAGTAGATACAAATGATTATTCGTTAGTTCTTAATTCTGATACAGCTAATTCTATCTCGTATACAGTAACTATGGACGAACCAAGTAATAAAACAGAGTATGAATTAATCGAAAACAGTACTATAATAGTATATTTCAACTTTACTATAGATACTCATTTATTTAACCCTTATGGAACAAACCTTTTGGAAGTTGTTAGTTATGTTGAAAATGAAATTGATACATACTACGAAGAGTATGGTAGTTATCCTCGTTCTTGGGGTGACTATGCATATACTGACTTAGGATTAGATATAGATGATTTTGAAGATCCAATGTATAACTTTGAAATAGTTCCTAGAGGAAGTAGAATTAATCTTAGATTAGAAGATGGATATAGTTTATCGATAGAATTCATTGATGGAACAGTCATTGATATGAATTATTGGTATAACTGGAATTTAATATATGATACAGTAACTGATGCATTCTATTTTAGATCAGTATCTGAGGATTCAATGATAGATATATCTACTTTAGTTGTAAGTGAAATAAAATAATTAAATAGATATAAGAAGGTGTTACTCAAACGAGTAACACCTTATCTTTTTATGTAATTATTGTTCCATGTTGTCTTTAATAGCTTGATAAGCTCTTGCGTTTCTACCTTCTCTTAATGTAACTACAGTAGTATCTGTAAATTTAGATAATACTTCCATTTTTTGAGGAGGTGTAGCTAACATAATTTGAACTGGTAAGTTTTGAATGAATGTCATCATAGATTTAATTCTCGTTGTATCCATTTTATCGAATACCTCATCAAATAATATGAGTCCGATAGAATCATGCATCTTAGATGCTGATGCTTGATCAAACACTCTAACAAATGAAGCAAGAGTTGCTACATAGAATGGCACCTGTGTTTCACCACCGGATTTTTCTTTAAATACTTTAGAGTAAAGAATTGTTTCACCGCGGTTGTTTTTGATTTGAATGTCATAGTCCATATATGTTCTATAGTCTGTAAACTTATTAACAACACCAGGAGCGTTTAAGTCTTCAGAAGCAAGGTTAATAAATAACTCTTCTAATTGTCTTTGATATTTCATTTCAAAGTCATAGTTAAGCATTTCAGTACCAGCTTTTAATGATTCATCTGAAAGAACCATATCATAGTAATCACCGTATTGTTTTGATTTAGGGAAGATAAACTCATATGTATCATCACCGAATCTAATACCATCTAATGTTTGATTAATTCTACTGATTTCATTTTGAGCTGAAATGATGTAGTTTCTTAGTTTAGCTATGAAGTCTTCTTTAAATAGTTTTTCAGCTTGTTCTCTAGCTTCTCTAACTTTAGATTCATATTTAACCAATTCAGATTTAATCAATTTGTTTAACTCATCTAAGTATTCTTGGATGTGTTCAACACCAAATTGATAAGATAGATTATATGAAGATGTATACTTAACTTGTTTGATTCTTAATGAATCATCTAAGTTAGCTATCGTCACATCTTCTTTCTCCATTAATTCAGTGTATTTATCAATAACACCATTAACACTTAGTTTAGAAGTTTCTTCTTGGAATAAAGCTGTAGCTTTTGATTCGATAGTTAATTCTTCGGAATGTTTCTTATCTAAACGGTTAGATAAACGTTTGATTGTTTTTTCATAATCTAAGATTTTTTCATGGTATTTCAATTCATCTGAATTATACTTACCGTTTTTCTCGTAAGCTTTTTGACGATTTGTTTCTAATCCTCTAATATCTTCTTTTAATCTTTCGTATTCTACTCTTAAGTCAGTTAATGTTTCTTCTGATAGATTTTCTTTCTTTTTGTTTACTTCTAGCAATCTAGCTTTTAATTCATCAACTGGAGCGAATGAATCTAGTAATTTAATGATTCCATCAATATCCAAACTATTGATAGCTTGAATTTCTTCATTAATTTTTTGGATTTCTGTTTGGACTTTATTAAACTTTTGTTTAGCTTCTGCTGCTTGAGTACGCCATTTTTCTAATTGAAGTTCTCTAGCTTGTTTACCTATGAATGGTTTTTCAGTTTTCTTATTTAAACTTCTCACCGTATAACTTCTATAAACCATACCAGATTGTGTAATAGCTTGTGGGTAATTTTCTAAGTCTGATACGTGATCAACCATGATTAAGTTACCACAAATCATATTAATATAGTGTCTAGCATCTACATTATCACTCGTAATAATTGAAGCTAATGAATTATCTCTAAAGTTCTTGAAATGTTGGATTTTCTTCGTATTAACTAAACCTAATCCATAGATTCCTAAAGAGTCTTTCACATCATTATAAACTTCTAATGCTGCGTCAAAGTATCTTGGTTCAACAATTAAGTTAAATCTTTGATAACCTAAGTAATCTTCAACTGTATTATGCCATTTAGGATCAGAGATTTCTAATAGTTCACATAAGATATGAACATTGATTTCAAGTCCTAATCTTTGTTTAACCCCCGTAATAATACTTGATTGTAGTTTTTTAATCATTGGTGGATATTTAAGTTTATTGTTTTCTAAGTCTTTTAGTGTTAAGTATATTGAGTTGATTTCTTCAATATGTTTGTTTTTTATATGTGTTCTTTGACCTAGCTCAACTTTATTGTCATCTACGACTTGGGTTAAGTTCTTACTTAGTTTAAGTAATGACATTTTAATATCATCGTGATTTAGTTCATTAACCTTAGTTAATTCCAATTTAGCTAATTCTGAGTATATTGGTTTTTTATATTCAGTTCTTAATTCATCAATAACAGGTTTCGTTTTTCTGAATTTCTTTTTAGCGTAATCTCTGACTTCTCTTTGGTCAGAGATTTTCTTATTTAAGTCTTCGATTTCTTTATCATAGAGTTCTGCCATTTTAAATGTATCATTACTTGATAACATCGAATATATTTCTTTTGAACGTTCGTCTAATAATGTAAGTTGTGTATTAATCTCTTCTATTAAACCAGCGTTTTTAGTTTTTAATAATTCAACTTGATCTAACTTTTGACTAAGTTTAGAAATCTCAGCTTTAAATTGTTCAATCTCTAACATTTTTATAAAGTAATCATAGAAATGTTTTCTTTCTTGATTCGTTTGGATTTCTTCATAGATAGCTTTAATATCATCTAAGTCAGTTACTTTTTGTTTAATGACTTTTAAAGTAGCTTCTAAGTCTCTATAGGCGTTGATTGATTCTTTGATTGAATCAACGTCTAATACTTTTTCTTCTAGTAGATATCTATAGATAAAGTCTTTTACATCAGGAATTGGTTTAAAAGCTAAAGCCTTTGGAATTAATGAAAAATAAGTTTCATTAATTGAACCAAATAATGATCTAAATTGTAATTTAGCTTCTCTTCTTGTTCTGTAGATATTCGTAGCTAGTTTTGCCTTTTTAAATTGGCTAATTGTTTTAATTTTACCTTCTGAGTCAGTAAATAAGTCTTGGTTCATTTCACCATCTAAGTGCCAGAAAATTACCTTAGGAGCCACGATATCGCCAAATACATCAATTGTAGTACCTACAGTGAAATATTTTTGTTTATCTTCATCATAAAACTCTAAAGATACATAACCTGTCGTATCTCCTTCACGTAAATATTCTTGTTTGTCTGTACCAAGTTTACATTTAACGTAACCTCTTAAGTCCCTTTTAGATTTTTCATTAGCAGCTAAGTTAAAGATTTGATCTCCTGCAGTAATAACAAAAGCTACAGCATCAATAATCGTAGATTTACCAGTCGCGTTTTGACCAGTTACTAAAGTGTTGTTTTTCACATGAATTGTTTCATTAGCAAAATAATGCCAATTGATTAATCTAATTTTAGTTAACTTTTTCATGAATTTCACCTTCTTTAACTGGTTCCATATGTCTTATCAAGTCATACACATCGTTAATTGATTGGGTATTGATTGCGAATAAGACTGTAGGGAATATGATAACCTTAGAATTTGATTTAGTAATATCACCGATTGGTTCAATGATGTTGTATCTTTTGTATAATCTTAAGATTTTAACTAAATCTGTTTTATTTATTTTTTTCTTTAATTCTAATGAATCGTAATATGTATGAATATCGTTTATAGAGACAACGACGTTATCATTGATTGATGTGTCTACTAAGTGTTGATGATATAAGATTCTTAAAATTAACAAAATAATTGTTTCTTCTTTATTTAGCTTGAGAAGATTTTGATTATCTTGATGTAATAATTGAATCGCTCCGTTTTCACGATCAAGAACGATTTCATAGTTCATGATTTGGAAATATTCATCAAAATATTTTTTATAACTAATAACAAAGTAATACATATCCTTGTTATCTTGTTTATCTCTAGCTAAGAATCCTGTTTGTAATAACCTTAAACAAGTTCTTGAGAACATATTCTTTTGTGTGCTGCTTAAATCTTGAAAGTTTTCTAAAATCATTGGTCTATCCCCCTTACGATTTCGAAGTCTATAATTCTATATTTAGGATGTTCTATTTTATTTGTTAATGGTTTGATATAATAATCCATTTCATCGCCTGCATAGACTAAGATGTATAGTAATCTTAATACCGCTTCATCTGACATATCATCATGAATGATTTCTGAAGCTTTTATTACTGAGTTTTTTTGGAAGTAGTTATCTAAGTATTTATAGATAACATCTTCCGAGTATTGTCTTTCAAATTCTTTGTAGAAAGCTTCTTGAAGTTTTTGACCTGGACCTAAATTGTTTTCTACTAAGTATTGTGACTCAGCTCTTCTATAGAATCCTCTAGGAGTATATAGAGAGTGATTGCTAATTTGTTTGTTAGTTTTTAAGTTAAATAGTGGTTCTACTGTTTTCATTGCTTTTGATGTTTTTCTGTTCTTAACTTCTCCTGTAAAGTATTTAAGGATTGTAGTTAATTTAGAAATAACTGATTCATCATCTGATAGTAAGAACTTAATTTTTGATATCGTTGAGTTAATATATATTTTATTTTTATTATCGATTTCATCGATGATATAATCGATCGAATTATAGATATCAATCATCTCATCTATACGTTTATTTGCCTTAATCATTGCCATATCACGATTGTTAGAATTGTTAACCATGAATTCATTGGCTATTAGTTCCATGATTAATGGATCTCTTTGCCAATCTTCAAGCGTTTTAATAATATCAGTACGATATCTATTTACATTATCACTTGTTTTTAATCTTCTATATGCTTGATCGGCTAATTCAACTTTATAGTTAACTAATAGTGTGATTAAATCCTTAATTTCAGCATTATCAACAATACTTCTAATATAGTATTTAAGTCTTGAATCAAGCTTTCTAATTTCTCGGATAAATGCTTTTGTATTTCTATACACTTGTTCTACTACCATTCCGTATTCAGAATAGTCATTTTTAAGTAGTGTATAGACAGTATAGATATATCCTCTAAATTCGTGATCTTCATGTTCATCAGCATAAATTGAATCGTTACCAATATCTTTTAAAGCTTCAATGATAGTTATTGAGTAATCTCTAAAGTTAATTAGTTCATCGTAATCATTCGTTACATCAACATCAATCCATTCACATTCTTCTAGTCTTCTTAGAATTTGATTAGCTCTGTCTCTATTTGTAATTTCTTTTTCTGATTCAGTATCTTCTATTTCTTCATGCAATATATGAGTATCAAGATAATCTTCTATAGCTTGTCTTGCGATATCTCTATCGATACCTAAGATAGAACCATGTTCATAGACTTTGAATAGTTCCATGATACAAGCTATATAAACCTCCTGATTCTTACTAGCCAACGGACTAAAGAAATTTTTTGGTATTATTGTATATAAATCCATCATATCACCTTCTATTAATTCTCTCTTGAATAGTCAAAACTTCCATCAACAAGCGAAGAAAGGGTAGCTTCTAAAATTACCCAGTCTTTTCTAAATGATTTAAGTTTCTTTTTGCCGTTAGGAGTGATTTGATAATAACGACGATTCATGCCTTTTTTGTTTTTCTTTGTATAGCTTGTGATTAATTCTTCTTTTTGCATTTTCTTTAGAGCTATATAAAGCGTAGCTTCTGTTAGTTGAATGTTTTGTTCAGATACGGATTCTATTATTTTAGTCATTTCATAGCCATAACTATCAAATTTAGCCAAAATAGATAGAATGATGTAATTAGTAAAACCTCGAACATATTCACCAGATTTCGTCATTATTTCACCTCCTATACTTAAACTGTTTATGCATAAGCGTTTTATACATAACCTGTTTATATTATAACAGATTATATACGCTTTGTCTAGGAGATTAAAAAAAGAATCCAAATTAATGGATTCATAGTTCTAAAGCTAATTGAATAGGCCTTTTTAAGAAGTCTTCATTAATTTCTTTGATGTCGTAAAGTATGCCGTATTCTTTGCAAGTCTTTTCGAGATGTTTATATAATTGTTTGCTGTTTGGAGAATCAGCTAAGTATTTATCTCCATAGGTTTTTATGTATTTTTCTTTTATACCTGGGAAATGAATATCTAGTTTGTTATAGAAGTATTCTCTTTGTGAATCTCTTAAGGTTACACCAAACAATGCGAAGATGTGATTCACTTTGTATTCTTTAGCTAGTTTTATTAGTTTATCTAGATTTTCTATATTATCATTTATAAATGGTAAGATTGGATCTAATATAATTCCCGCTTTTATGCCAGCTTCATTTAATTGTTTTAATGCTTCAAACCTTTGAATAGTTGTGGAAGCATATGGTTCTATTATTTTTTGTAAGGATTCGTCGGCTGTAGTTATCGTTATATTTATTAGTACTGATTTATGTTCGTTTATTGCTTTGTATAAATCAATATCTCTAACTATGGTATGACTTTTAGTTATAACTGAAGTTCCAAAGCCATATTGCTTGAAGAGTTTTAAGGCTTGTCTTGTAAGTTCAAGTTTAGTTTCTAAAGGGTTATATGGATCTGACATTGAACCCATTCCAACGACACCTTTTTTTCTTTTTGAGAATAAGTCATTTTCCAATATTCTTATTGCATTTTCTTTTGGTTTTATTGTGTCGAAATTCTCTAAGCCATAACAATCACTTCTAGAATCACAGTAAATACAACCGTGAGAACAACCATGGTATAGATTCATATTATAGTCATGATAAATCCAAAAATCCATAGATGGTTTATTACGTTGTAAGATATGTTTCGCTTTAATAGTTTCCATATAATTATTATATCAAAAAAAGTTCTTTGCAGAACTCTATTTTTTATTCTAAATATTCAAATATTACTTCAGGGTATGAAGTAAACAAAGCTTGGTATAGTTCTTCAGGAGAAAAATCTATAACTACATCTGATATGCTATCAAATAATCTATATTTTACTACAGATGCATCTAAATTAAATTCTAATGTAAATGATAATGTGTCTTTTCGATAATCTTCTACAGTAGGATCATAACATACATATGTATAATCAATTTCATACACGTCGTTTATAAAGAATAGTTCATCAATAATTGATTTTTGTTCCTCAAATAGATTTAGAGATATATCATCATGATAATATCTCAAATAAAATTTCGAAAGATTTGGATTACTTGATTTATTCACTGTATACCAATCGTTTCCTAATTGATTTGCATTTCTAAGATATGCGGTAACGATATAATTATTCTCTAAATCATAATCTTCAATAATATTATATAAACCTTCGACTAATGCTCTAACATCTACAACAGTACTATAATCAATATAAGCTTTAGTGCTTTGTATTTTTATATATAACTTAATCATTGGACCATTATTATCTACTAGTAGAATATTAGCTTCTATCTCCCATAAACTAGTATTATCGTAACCTGAATTTTTAAGATAATCGTTTACTTCGTTTGTTGCAAGTTCTTGGGCATTAACTGTTTCAACACCGGTAAAACTACCAGAATCAAGATCAATCATAAACTGTTTAAATGCTGTAGAGTTATCTGTACATCCTATTAAAAATAATGCTGATAATATTGATAATATTATTATAATCTTTTTCATATACTTAACACCTCTTTTTTAGTTTAACAAAAAAAGAACCTAATTAAAATAGGTTCTTAGAAAATTGTTTTATTTGAATGAATCTTTTAGTTTTGACCAAAAAGATTTGTTTTGAACTGGTTTGTCTTCTATTTTCTTAAGTTGTTCAAATAGTTTCTTTTGTTCGCGGTTTAGTTTTGTTGGAGTACTTACTGTTACAACAACGTGTTGGTCACCTTTCACTTTACTTCTAACGTTTGGTGCTCCTTTTCCACGAAGTCTAAATCTTGAATCAGATTGAGTACCTGCAGGAACTTTTAGCATTACTTTTCCATAGACTGTAGGAACTTCAATTTCAGTCCCTAGAGCAGCTTGAGCATAAGTAATTGGAACATTGATGATAATATCATCACCACGTCTTAAGAATGTTTCAGATTTTCTAACTTCAAATACTATGTATAAATCTCCGTTAGGTCCTCCGTTATATCCTTTATTACCATATCCTTCTAAACGGATTTGTTGACCTGTTTCTATACCTTTTGGAACTTTAACTTCAATTTCTTTTGTGACTCTTTCAACACCTTCACCATGACAGTTTGGACATTTGTTAAGGATTTCTTTTCCTGTTCCATTACATTTAGGACAAGTTGTTCTTGTCTGAGTTCTACCAAATAATGTTTGTTGTTCCATAATAACTGTTCCTGATCCACGACATTGAGAACATGTTTTTATATCACTTGATGAGTTTGCTCCTGTACCATGACAAACATGACATTCATCATACACAGGAACTTTAATTTTTTCTTTTTTACCAAAAATTGATTCTTCAAATGTAATTGTCATTCTTCTTTGAATATCATTTCCTTTTCTTGGACGGTTTGCTCGGCTTCCACCACGTTGAGCACCACCACCAAAGAACGCACTGAAAATATCTCCAAAGTCAAAGTCAGATGAACTGAATCCACCTTGCCCACCGAATCCTGACTGTTGATCAAAGGCAGCGTGTCCAAATTGGTCATACTGAGCTTTTTTTGTTGAATCCCCTAGGACATCATAAGCTTCTTGGACTTCTTTGAATTTAGCTTCTGCATTTGACTCAGTCGAAACATCCGGATGATATTTCTTTGCTAGTTTTCTATATGCTTTTTTAATTTCGTCTTCTGAAGATCCCTTTGAGATACCTAAGACTTCATAATAATCTCTTTTCGCCATTTGTTACACCTCTAAGAATGATTAGTAGCGCATTTTTGCGCTACTAATTTGTTTTATTACATTTCTTTATAATCTGCGTCGAACACGTCGTCATCATCTTTGTTGTCATCATCTGGGGTTGTATAATCTTGGTTTGGTTGTCCACCAGGTTGACCTTGTTGAGCTTGTTGTTGTTCTTTGTATACTCTTTCTGATAATGATTGTGCTGATTTTTCTAAAGCTTCTTTTGCTGATTTGATTCTGTCATCGTCATCAGATTTTAATGCTTCTTCTAAATCTTTAATTTTTGCTTCTGCATCTGATTTTTCATCTGCAGTTACTTTGTCACCTAAATCATCTAATGCTTGTTTTGTTACAAACATAAGTTGATCTGCTTCATTTCTTAAATCTGCTTTTTCACGTTTAGCTTTATCAGCTTCTGCGTTTTCTTCAGCTTCTCTGACTAATCTTTCGATTTCATCATCTGATAATGATGAGTCTGATTGAATTGTAATTGAGTTTGCTTTACCAGTCGCTACGTTTTTAGCTGATACATTAACAATACCATTCGCATCGATATCGAATTTAACTTCGATTTGAGGTACACCTCTTCTTGCTGGTGGAATATCTCCTAATTGGAAATTCCCTAATGTTTTGTTATCTCTAGCCATTTGTCTTTCACCTTGTAAAACGTGAATATCCACTGTAGGTTGGTTATCTTGTGCAGTTGAGAATACTTGAGATTTTGATGTTGGAATTGTTGTATTTCTATCGATTAACTTAGTGAATACTCCACCTAATGTTTCAATACCTAATGAAAGTGGTGTAACATCCAATAATAATACATCTTTAACATCACCTTGTAATACTCCACCTTGGATAGCAGCCCCCATTGCGACTACTTCATCAGGGTTGATAGAACGGTTTGGTTCTTTTCCTAAGATTTTCTTAACAGCTTCTTGTACGGCTGGTGTTCTTGTTGATCCACCTACTAATAATACTTCATCGATATCCTTAGCAGTCATTTTAGCATCTCTTAATGCTCTTCTTACTGGTTCAACAGTAGCTTGTACTAAGTCATGAGTTAATTCGTTGAATTTAGCTCTTGTTAATTCTTTTTCTAAATGGACTGGTCCACTTGCATTCATAGAGATGAATGGTAATGAAATTTGAGATTTAGTGATTGAAGATAATTCTTTTTTAGCTTTTTCAGCTGCATCTCTTAATCTTTGGTAAGCCATTTTATCTTTTGATAAATCGACTGAGTTTTCTTTTTTGAATTCAGCTGTTAACCATTCAACGATTTTGTTATCAAAGTCATCTCCACCTAAGTGATTGTTACCTGACGTTGAGATAACTTCAAATGTACCATCTGATAATTCTAAGATAGAAACGTCAAATGTTCCTCCACCTAAGTCATATACTAAGACTGTTTGGTCTTTATCACCTTTATCGATACCATACGCTAATGCTGCTGCTGTTGGTTCATTGATGATTCTTTTTACATCTAAACCAGCAATTTTACCAGCATCTTTAGTTGCTTGTCTTTCAGCATCATTGAAATATGCTGGAACAGTAATAACAGCTTCAGTTACTTTACCACCTAAGTATGCTTCAGCTGATTCTTTTAAGTTTCTTAAAATCATCGCTGAGATTTCTTGTGGTGTGTAAGATTTGTTGTTTACAGATACTTTTTCTGTAGTTCCCATTTTTCTTTTAATTGAATAAACTGTATTAGGGTTAGTGATGACTTGTCTTTTAGCGACCTCACCAACTTGAGTTTCATTGTCTTTAAATGCTACAACTGATGGAGTTGTTCTGTTTCCATCTAAATTTGGAATTACTTTTGCTTCTTTTCCTTCCATTACAGATACACATGAGTTTGTTGTACCTAAATCAATACCTATAATTTTCATAAATTAATTCACCTTTCCTTCTTCGTTTGTTTCTTCTATGATCATTTCTTTTTCTTCTTTTTTATCTTCAGGTTTTATGTTTATGACTACTTGTGTAGGTTTTAACAATCTGTCTTTAAACATATAACCTTTTTTAACTACTTTTAATATTGTGTTTTCTTTTTGCTCTGGGTTGTATTCTTTATCCATAGCATGTTGTTTTGTTGGATCAAATTCATCTCCAACTTTCGTTTCGATAACTGAAAGTCCTTCTTCTTTTAATGCATTTAAAATCATATCATCAATCATTTTAAATCCGTATAAGAAGTTTTTGAGTTGAGGATCTTCTGTTTCCATATTAACTGCTTGATTAAATATTTCTAATGAATCCATTAATTTACTTGCTAATGAATATCCTGCATATTTTCTTTCTCTTTTTAAATCTTCAGTCATTCTTTTTTTGAAGTTTTCTGTTTCTGCAAGACTTCTAAAATATTTATCTTTTAATTCTTGTAATTCTTCTTGTACTTCAGCAATCACATCTTCTGGTTTTTGTTTTTTCTTTTTTTTCTTTGTTTCTTTTTCTGAAGCCTTCTTATCTTCGACTTTAATTTCTTTAGCCTCTTCGCTTCCTTCTATCACTTTTTCTTTTTCTTCAGCCATTATGTTTACTCCTCTTCATATAGCTTTGCAATATGTTTTGCAATATATTTCATCAATGGAATTACTTTTCTGTAATCCATTCTTGTTGGTCCTACCAAGGAGATCGTACCTTTTTCACCTTCGTGAGTATCATATGTTGATGATATAACTGTACAATCGTTCATTGCTGTTATCTTATTCTCACTACCAACTTTAACACTGATTCCTTCAGCGTCTTGATCAACGATTTGGAATATTTCGTTGTTATCTATTGTAGATAGGAATTCTCTAAGTTTTTGGATATCATTAAATTCAGGTTGGTATAGCATATTACTAGAACCAGTTAAATAATATTTAGATTTAGCAAACTTTTGGAATGCATCAATAAATGAATCTACGATTGTTTCTCTGTATTTAAGTAGTTCTTTAATATGAGAATGTTGTATTTCATAATGAAGTTTCTCAGATACTTTAGAAATTGGAGTATCTATGAGCATCTCATTTAGTAAATCAATGACCTTCACTAACTCTTCTAAATCCATATCACCTGATATATTTAATTGTTTTGATTCGACATATCCATAGTTTGTAATAACTAAAATCAATGCTTGTGTTTGAGTTATTGGAACTAATTGAACTTTTTTAACTCTTGAGTTATATGCATTAGGTCCTAAACTAATTGCCGTACAATTAGTAGCTTCAGACAATAAATTAATCGCTTCTTTAATTGTTTCATCTCTTGTTAATTCTTTATCGAAGATTTCTTCAAATTCGAAAAACCCGTTAGTATCTTCGTCAAGATTTCTCATGATTGTTTCTATATAATATCTATATCCTTTTTCAGATGGTATCCTACCTGATGAAGTATGCGTTTTTTCAATGTAACCTAATTCTTCTAAAACTGCCATTTCGTTTCTAATTGTCGCAGATGAAACATTCAAAGTTATTGCTAAAGTTTTTGAACCAATTGGTTCAGCCGTTTTAACATATTCATCAACAATAAGTTTTAAAATAGATTCTTGCCTTTCTGTCATAAATTCACCTCATTTAGCACTCAATATACCTGAATGCTAATGGTATTATATATCATGTATTTAGCAATGTCAAGTGTTGAGTGCTAAATTTCATATTTTTATCACATTTATTTTTTGTTGACTTCTTAAGTACTTTGTACTTACACAAAAATTAAAGAATGAGGTTTCCCTCATTCTAGTTATTTTCTTAACATTGACCACAAGATAATTAAAACCTGTACAGGTATGGCAAATATATATAAGGATGACAGCTCAGTTGTTGGAAATGTATGAACAATAGCGACGACAGTTGTCCATAACATGATTGTCGCTGTAATGAGTTTATAGATCTTTGTACCCCATATTTCCATTAGAATATAAGCAACTAAGAATGATACAGGTATAGCATATATAAACAGCATCCAATTTCTAAATCCTTCAATGTTGATAACATTAAATAGTATGAATAGTGCAAATGCAAGAACCCATACTGTTGTAAACCAAATTAATGTGTGTATAAGATGTTTCTTCTTAATTTTTTCTACAGATTTACGTGGAGATTCACCTAGAAAGTCATTAATTGTAATGTTATAAAAATCAGCTAATTTCATTAAAATCAAAACGTCTGGTATTGCTTCTCCTCTTTCCCATTTTGATATTGATTTATCTGAATAATTAAGTTTTTCTGCTAATTGATATTGAGTTAATTTCTTGGATTTTCGATAATGTTTTAAATTATTTGCAATTCTTTCTTTTACTGTGTTTTCATTAATCATAATGGTAGTTTAACATAGCGAATAAGCAAAATCAATCTAAATAATAGTAAATTCTACTCCTAGTAGAATTATATTTTTATAGAGTAGAGTTGCAAGTCTTCTTTGTATAGTTATATCATTCATTGATACGTTATAATACATTTAAGAAAAAACGAGGTGATTAAATGAAAAAAATTGCTATATTTATAAGAACATTAACAGTAGCCCCTATATGTGCATTATTGATTAATATATCTTTTTATATCTTTAACCCAGAAACATTTAATAACATATACGAATTGATTATTATATCTTGTATATTAGGTGTCATACCTGTCCTTGCTTATCCTTTACAAAGAAGATTTAAAATCATCAAGGGAAATCAAAGAGATTCTGAAAGAAAGCTTGCTTTTATTTTTAGCATTGCAAGTTATATAATCGGTGCTTTATTTGCAACATTGACACATATACCACCTTTACAAAAAATCATATATATTACTTATTTCTTTTCTGGTGTATTCATGATTATCTTTAATTTTATTTTAAATATAAAAGCAAGCGGTCATATGTGTGGATTCGTTGGACCAATGGCATTAGTTATGTATATCTTAGGTGGTATCGGATATTTTACAGTAATTATATTGGTATTAATTATTTGGTCTTCACTTTATTTAAAAAGACATAAGCCATCTGAACTAATTATTGGAAGTATTATTCCTATTATCTCTATGTTTCTATCAATACTAATTATCATATAAAGATGCTTTGCATCTTTTTTTTATTTTATTGGATATAAGTTGTATAATATAAGTGTGTAACGTTTTACACAAAAAAATATTAAAGGAGAAAGAGAATGAAAAAGGTATTATTGTTTTTAGGCATTTTCGCAATGTCGTTAGCATTTATAGCCTGTGATTCAGAATCATTATCAAGCTTTGATGATGAAGTCACAGAAATTCAAGCTGACATAGCTGACTTAGTAACAAGAGTTGACAACTTAGATACTACAATCGCTGCATTAGAAGACATGACTGACGATATTACTGATGATATTACTGGCATAGATTCTGATATCACTGATATTATGGCTGATATTTCAAGTATTCAAACTTCAATTCAGACCATAACTGCAGATATATTAGAAGTTGAAGGGGATATCGCTGATTTACAAACTCAAGTAACCGCAAACGAAGATAACATTGCTGCTCATTTAATTGAAATCAATCTTTTAATCGCAGACATGGCAGACTTAAATGCAGACTTAGTCGCATTAGATGCTGCATTCCAAGCATATGTTGAATCACAAGATTTAATGGATTCTTGGGATTCAATGCTTACCACAGAAGTCGTTATTATGTATAATAATGATGTTCATGGTAGAGTTAATGATGACTCTTGGAATCAATCAATTGGGTATGCAAAGATTAAAAATGTTGTTGATGAGATAAGAGGTTTTTATGATTACACATATTTTGTATCTGCTGGTGATATGTTCCATGGTACAACTTTCGCTACTTTAGAAGAAGGTGAAAGTTTTGTAGAAGTAATGAATGCTGTTGGATACGACCTTATGGTACCTGGTAATCATGATTTCGACTATGGTCAAGATCAGTTATTAGTTTTAGAATCTATGGCTAACTTCCCAATTATTTCTTCTAACATTGAGTATGGTGTAGGTCATCCAAGTTATGATGCTACTCCAGAAGCTGATAATTCTATGTTTGATATGACTTATATTGAAACATTTGGTGATGTCACAGTAGGATTCTTTGGATTAACAACTCCAGATACAACGTATATGACTCATCCTGACAATGTTATAGATCTATTATTCTTAGATCCGGTCAACCAAGCTCAAGCAATGGTTGAATACCTAGAAGGTGAAGATGTTGATTTAATTATTTGTCTATCACATATTGGTTTAGATGAAGCTGATTCTGTTACTTCTGCTGATATAGCTAATTCTGTAGATGGCATAGATATTATCGTTGATGGTCACTCTCATACATACTTACCTCAAGGATTAACAGTTAATGATACGTTGATTATAAGTACTGGAGAGTATAACAAAAACTTAGGTGTATTAAAACTTGTTGTTGAAGATGGAGAAATCATTCATTATAACAATAAGCTTATTAATTTCACTGAAGTTGACGCACTAGGATATGGAGCAGACAAAGATGTTCAAGCAATTATTGATGCTATTGAAGCTGACCAAGAAGTTATTCTTAGTGTCGTTGTTGGACAAACTGCTGTAATACTAGATGGAGAAAGAGATGATGTAAGAACCAGTGAAACTAACTTAGGTAGAATAATCACAGATCAAATGCTCGTTGTTACAGGTGCTGATATTGCTATAACAAATGGTGGAGGTATTAGAGCCTCTATTGACGCCGGAGATGTAACAAGAGGTGACGTTATTACCGTATTACCATTTGGTAACATTATTGTAACGATCAATTTAACTGGACAACAAATTATTGACTCATTAGAATATGGTACTTCTGGATTACCTGACTCTTCAGGTAAAATGCCACATGTTGCTGGTATAACTTTCACTGTTGATTTAAATCAGCCTGATGGTTCAAGAGTATCTAATGTGTTAGTAGGTGGTGTTGCGATTGATCCAGCTGCTATTTATTCAGTTGCTACTAATGACTTCTTAGCTGCTGGTGGAGATGGATATGTCTTATTCGCTGCTACTCCTGTTACTGCTGAGTTCATGGGTCTACACGAAGCATTAGAAGCTGCATTTACTTTAGGAGTTGATATCGTTATCCCTTCTGATGTAAGGATTACTATTATTCCTGAAGTTATTTAAGATTAAATACTCATAAACACAAAAGAACTTGATTTCAAATGAATCAAGTTCTTTTTTTATAAGTATGGATTTTTTTCTTTAACCTCTAAGAGTTTAGCACTTGGTCCATGTCCTGGATAAATCATAGTATCATTACTAATCATACTAACAAGTTTGCTTAATGACTTATAAATCATCGTTTGATTTCCTGAATATAAATCAGTTCGTCCGATTGAGTTATAAAATAATGTATCGCCTGTAATTAAATGGTTTCTGACCTTAATACATATTGACCCTTTTGTATGACCAGGTGTTGATATGAATTCAAATGCTTCATCTAAATACTCAAGTTTGTTTGATTCTTGCGCTTCAATAAGATTTAGATTTGGTAATTGAAATGTCGAACTAAAACTCTGTGCATAATTTAAGGATTCATCAAACAATAAAATTTTATCGTAACTTGAGATATATAAATCAAAGACATATTCTTTAGCAAGGACTTCTACACCTTTAATATGATCAAAATGACCATGAGTTAAAATCACTTTTATATCTGATACATCTTTCTCTTTTAAATACTCTAGTATTTTTTCTCCATTTAATCCCGGATCAAATACGATGGCTTGATTGTTCTTTCTTATAAGATAACTGTTTTGTTCTAAAAGGTTATCATTAAATCGTTTTACTTTCATATTACTTCACCAAATAGGCACAGCCATATATACCTGCTTCATTTCCTAAAGTTGCAATAACGAACTTAGTATTTTTTATAAATGGTTTGACTAAATCATAGAAATATTTTTTTATTAAATCAATTAAGAATGGGCCTGCATTAGATACGCCTCCACCAATAACGATAATCTCAGGGTCGATTGTTAAACTAGCAGTTGCCATAGCTCTTGCTAAATACTTCATCGATTCTTCTAGAGATTGTTTTGCAATGTCATCACCTAATTTTGCATAATCAATCACTTTCTTGGCTGAAAAATTGTCGTACCTTCTTAAAGGACTACTTAATGTTGTATGACTTAAATTGTATTTAGCCAATTGAACAATACCTGTTGCTGAAGCGACAGTTTCTACACATCCAGTTTTTCCACAGTTACATAAAAAATTATGATCATAGTCAACGACAATATGACCGAGTTCTCCACCTACACCATTTTTACCTTCCACAAGTTTTCCATTAGCAATGATTCCACCCCCAACACCTGTTCCTAAGGTAAACATCAATACATTTTGATATCCTTTGGCAACACCTTTGAACATTTCACCAGCTGCGGCAATGGTTGCGTCATTAGCTGCTTTAATAATTACTTCTTCATCATTTATTAAAGCTCTTAGATCTTTTTCTAAGTCTTTGCGTCCCCATCCTAAGTTAACACAACTTATAACAACATTATGAGCGACTGGTCCTGGAACACCAATTCCAATTCCTTTAATAAGTTCATATGGTTCGTGTGCTTTTATAGATATGGCTATATCTTTAAGGATAGACTCACCTTGATTCGTTTTATCTGTTCTTATATTCCATTTATTTAGTAGATTCCCTTCCAAGTCGAATTTACCAAACTTAATTGATGTTCCACCAACGTCTACTCCAATTAGATATTTTCTCATTTTTACACCTCATATTTATTCTACTAGTAATTCTTATTTTTGCAAGTAAGATAGAAAAAAAGCACCCAAATTGGATGCGATAATACAAAAAATTATTTCTTTTCCTTATGCAGTGTTGATTTTTTGCAGGTAGGGCAATATTTTTTAACTTCCATTCTATCTGGATGAGTTTTTTTATTTTTTGTATGTTGATAATTTTCTGATTTACATTCTGTACATCTTAATGTGAATTGCACTCTCATATGACGACCCTCCATTCAATACTAATATATTGTATATTTAATTGATAAAAAAATCAAGTCTTTTTTACTGATATAAGCTATTTTTATGTTTTCTTTGATTCGTTATTGGGTGTGGAAATAAAACACCTCAAATGAGGTGTTTTTATTAGATTAATCTTAATTTAATAACTCCATTTAATTCTTTTAATTCTTGTAATGTTTTTTCAGATGGTAATTCGTTTAAATCATAAGCAAATATACCGTATTGTTTTTTGAACTTAGACACTTTAGTTTCTGTTGATAAATGATTTAAACATTGGTCTATATCACTTACCAAAGAATCTGTTTGTTTTGTAAGAATTACTAATCTATGTTTCGTTATTTTATTTCCTAAATTAATGTTTGGATAGTTAACTGAATTAATAATATTACCATTTTCTGTATATTCAATTAATTGTTTAACAGCCATAATAGCACAATTTTCTTCAGATTCAGCTGTCGAAGCTCCTAGATGAGGAATAAAGATTACATTCTCTAAATTAGCAACAAAATGATTTGGAAAATCAGTCACATACTTTTTGATTTTTCCTGTTTCTAAAGCTTTCTTTAAAGAGTCATCTTTAACTAATCCATCTCTAGAGTAGTTCAATAAAACAACTCCATCTTTTAATTTAGTGAATACATCATCGTTAAACATGTCTTTTGTAGAATCTAACAATGGAATATGAATAGAAACAAAATCAGATATTGGATATAGTTTATCTAAATCATTTTCGATGATTATGTCTTTCTTTAATAGACTCGCGGCTTTTTCGGAGATGAATGGATCATATCCATATACTTTCATTCCCAAATCAGAACATGCGTTAGCTACTTTGCCACCGATAGCACCAAGGCCCATGACTGTAATTGTTTTTCCCATGATTTCATTTCCAGCGAAAGCTTTTTTGGCTTTTTCAATTGATTTGATAAGATTTTCATCTGATTTATTTTCTTTAATCCAATTGATTCCACCTAAGATATCTCTTGAAGCTAGTAGCATACCTGCAATAACCAATTCTTTAACACCATTGGCATTCGCACCAGGCGTATTAAATACGACTACTCCTTCATCAGCCATTTTCTCTAACGGAATATTATTCACACCAGCTCCAGCTCTAGCAACTGCTAATAAGTTTTCATTAATCTCGTATTCATGCATATTAAAACTTCTTACCAGCAATAAATCAGCCTTGTTTGAATCTTCAATCAATTCATAATTGTTTGTAAATATATTTAACCCTTTTTTAGAAATATTATTCAAAGTAGAATACAACATATTAGTTTTCTCCTTCAAATTTTTCCATAAAGTCAACTAAGGCTTGTACACCTGCTAAAGGCATAGCATTATAGATTGACGCTCTCATACCACCTACTGAACGATGACCTTTTAGATTAACTAAACCGGCTGATTTAGCTTCTTTGATAAACTTAGCATTAAGTTCATCTGATGAAGCAACAAAAGTTACATTCATTAAGGATCTGTCTGCTTTAGCAACCGTTCCTTTAAACATTTTAGATTTATCTAAATAATCATAAAGTAAGTTAGCTTTTTCAAGATTTCTTTTATACATTGCTTCTACACCACCTGTGTTAATTAAATGTTCAAACACAAGTCCACACATATAGATACCATATGTTGGTGGTGTATTATACATAGATCCTTTATCCGCATGAATTTTATATTGCAACATTAAAGGTGTAAAAGGTTGATAGTTTTCTGTAATTAAATCTTCTTTGATGATGACAATCGTTGTCCCTGCAGGACCAATATTTTTTTGTGCACCAGCAAAGATTAAATCAAAGTCATTGATATTGATTGGCTCTGATAAAATATTACTAGACATATCAGAAACTAAAATTTTACCTTTTGTATCCGGTAGTTTTGTAAATCTAGTTCCGTAGATCGTGTTATTTTGTACGATATGAACGTAATCAGCATCTTCGCTAATTTTTATGTTATCTAAATTAGGAATATATGTAAAGTTCTTATCTTCTGAACTGGCAATGACATTAACCTTTCCATATCTTTTTGCTTCAGCAATAGCTTTTTTAGACCACGCACCAGTATGGATAAAGTCGACACTTTTATTTTTAAATAAGTTAAGTGGAATCATTGTAAATTGTGTTGTCGCACCACCTTGTAAAAATAATATCTTATATGTATCTGGTATATTCATCAATGTTCTTAAGTCTGCTTCAGCTTTATCAATGATGGCTTGAAAATCGGCTGAACGGTGACTCATTTCCATAACTGACATTCCAGATTCTTTATAACATAATAATTCACTCGCTGCCTTTTGTAAAACGACCTCTGGTAGGACTGCTGGTCCAGCAGAGAAATTGTATACTCTTTTCATAATAACTCCTTTATTTTAATATTCTTTTACCTTCTAAGTAATAACGTTTCTCAACGGCTTCTCCTAATGAGAATGACTTTCTAGGTAATACACCAAATTCTCTGATATATGGTAATAACATATCACGTTTCAACGGTGGCATTGTTATCCCGATTGAGTTTGGATTCTTTTTAACAACTTGTTTCGTATTTTCTAACCCGTGAACAAAGTCAATTGAAGACTGATTGTGTTCAACTAAGTAGTTATCTAAGTATTCTTGTATAAGTTTGATTGTTGTAAATGGATTTTTAGGAACTTTTAAGGTGATTTCTTCTGACTCTTTATATAATGTGAGTCTTTCTTCGCCATCAAGTGTGTTCTTTAATCCTTCTATCAATTCTTCTGTTGCATTGAACATAACTCTATGAATAGGTTCAAAAGTTAGTCCCTCATCATAAAGACTTATTAATTCCACTAGAGCATATCTTGCAGGATGTGTGTCTAGGTCTTCTGTTGGTAAATCTTTCTTGATGTTTTCCCAACACACTTTAGCTGAAGCCAATGAGTGATTCCCATCACCAACAATCAGTGAGATATCATCTGATAAGGCTTCTATACGTTTGATGATCGGGTCAGTATCAGTTATTTTGTAACCTTTAATGTGACCACCACCCATATTTAAGTCAAAATCATATAACAGGTCATAGTTTTTTTTGTTTCGATAAAGTTCTTCTATAACTAAATCTTTTTGATCGTCAACGAGCACAAGAATATGTGGTAACTCGATAGGAGCATTTTCTCTAATTCTAACTCTAGGAGGAATACGCTCAGGCACAGTTTTTTCTGTTGCGCGAATCTTCCCAGGTTTGTCAGGTTCATACTCATATTCTTCCAAATCAATGGAGATAACTAATCCTAAACGTTTTTTGACGTAAGGTGTTCTTCGTTCAACTAATACAAATCCCTCATGTTTTTCAAATAGATTATATGTTAAGTATGTTTCCATGTTGCGATTAACCTTTTTGATGTTATGAGTCATATCACTTTCTAAGTAAGCTTCTGGTAGTATTAAATGATATGTTGAAGGTACATTATCTACTAATGATTTTAATTTATCCCAATATTCAGGTTCAGATGTAAATTGATCACAAGCGACTACTGCCCATTTACCCATATCAATGGATTTGATTGGTAGTAGTATTTCAGGTTTTACAATGAATGACATTAAATAATACCTTGATCTAACATTGCTTGATAAACTCTCATGAATCCAGCAATGTTCGCTCCTACGACTAAGTTTCTATGATCTGTATATTTTCTTGCTTCTGTATATGCTTTGTTAAAGATTTCTGACATAATAACTTCTAGCTTTTGATCAACTTCTGCATATGTCCAAGGGTAATGTTGTGCGTTTTGACTCATTTCTAAACCAGAAACTGCAACACCTCCAGCATTGGCTGCTTTACCAGGTGCGAATAAAATGTCAGCATGTTGTAAATATTTAGTTGCATCTAAAGTTGTAGGCATATTAGCACCTTCAGCAACTAAGAAACATCCGTTTTCAACTAATTTTTTAGCGCCTTCTAAAGGAAGTTCGTTTTGAGTTGCACATGGTAAAGCAATATCACATGCGACTCCCCACATATTAGTTGGATTGTTCTCAAAAACAGCTGACGGTCTATATTCTAAATATTTTTGTGAGAATTCAGGTTCTTTTTCTGTTAACATCTTCACAATGTTTAAGTCTAGTCCGTTTTCATCATGAACATAACCATTAACATCAGACATGGCAATTACTTTAGCTCCTAGTTCTTGAGCTTTTAATGCAGCAAACATACCAACTTTACCACATCCAGAAATAATGACTTTTTTTCCTTCAAATGTATCGTTACGATATACTTTTAACATTTCAGATACGAAGTAACATACCCCATACCCAGTTGCTTCTTTTCTTACTAAAGACCCACCATATGTTAAGCCTTTACCAGTTAAAACACCTGTATTTTCATTTCTTATTTTACGATACATACCGTATAAATAACCGATTTCTCTAAATCCAACACCTATATCACCAGCCGGAACGTCAGTATCAGGACCAATATGGCGATACAATTCTTGCATAAAGTTTTGACAGAATCTCATGATTTCTGCGTCACTTCTTCCTCTAGGATCAAAGTCTGAACCACCTTTACCTCCACCTAGTGGAAGTCCAGTTAATGCGTTTTTGAACGTTTGTTCAAACCCTAAAAATTTTAGGATTGATTCATTTACAGATGGATGGAATCTTAACCCACCTTTGAATGGACCGATTGCAGAGTTAAATTGAACTCTGTACCCACGATTAACACAGACAACACCTTTATCATCTGTCCATGTTACTCTAAACTTAACAATTCTTTCAGGTTCAATGATTCTTTCCATGATTGAAAATTCTTCAATTCTAGGATCATTGAGTACAATAAAATCCATTGCTTCAAAAAACTCTTCGACAGCTTGTAAATATTCTGGTTGTGAAGGGTTTCTTTCTTTTGTTTTTTCAAACAATTCATTTAAGTATTCACTATTAAACAATTTGCTCGCCTCACTTATTTTTTTTATTTAATCGACTGAAAATCAATCGCTTATTTCTGTTTTTTTAGCTTTAAAAATTGATTTTGAAATTAATTCTTCAAACCATTATAAATTATACAATGAAAGCGCTTTTATTTCAAGCTTAATTTCGGCTTTTTTTTATATTATTTCTAATTGTTTATTTTAGGTTAAATATATGTATAATTTATGTGTATTTTCATAAATAAAAGCTGAGTATATACTCAGCTTATTTTTTTATTTTATGATATGGATCCATCCTTCAGGAGCATCTACATCACCCATTTGAATACCAGTTAATGTATTGTATAATTTTTTAGTTATTGGCCCTACTTCTGTTTCAGAAAAGAAAACAATTTTTTTATCTCCATAGTCAATTCTTCCTATTGGTGAAATAACAGCTGCAGTACCACATGCACCAGCTTCTTTAAAGATATCTAGCTTATCGACAAATACTTCACCTTCTATAACTTCCATACCCATCATATTTTTCGCTATATACATAAGACTGTATTTTGTTATACTAGCTAAGATAGATGGTGATTTTGGAGTTATAAATTTATTATCTTTGGTAATACCAAAGAAGTTAGCAGCTCCAACTTCATCAATTTTAGTATGTGTTAAAGGATCCAGATAGATACAATCTGCATATCCTTGATCTTTTGCTTGTTTATGTGAATATAAGCTCGCCGCATAATTTCCACCAACTTTAGCGTTTCCAGTCCCATTTGGTGCCGCTCTATCAAAATCTGTTATCACAAAATTATTTGGAGCTAATCCACCTTTAAAGTAGCTTCCTACTGGTGAACAGATAACTCCAAAAATGTATTCTTTTGCAGCTCTTACACCTAAATTTCTACCTACACCTATGATATAAGGTCTTAAGTATAGTGTAGCTCCACTTCCATAAGGTGGTACAAATTCTTCGTTTGCTTTTACGACTTGTTCACATGCATCAATAAATTTTTCTACTGAAATTCTTGGCATTAATAATCTATCGCAAGAACGTTGTAGACGTTTAGCATTTTCATCTGGTCTGAACAACTGAATATGTCCATTTTTTGTTCTATAAGCTTTTAGTCCTTCAAAAGCTTCTTGACCATAGTGAAGTGATGTTGAAAAAGCTGATATAGTAATCGTATCTTCACATTGCAATTTACCTTCGTCCCATTTTCCATCTTTAAAAAAGGAGATGTAGTTCGCATTAGTATCACGACATTCGAATCCAAGGTTTTTATAGTCTAAGTTATTCAATTTTATCCTCCATAAATATTATTTATTCGTCATTAACATTATAGTCTATGTAAGCGCTAACTTCAAGCGGTATTTATGATTATTTTTAGATTTTTTTGAAATTGAAAAAAACGATTAATAATTAATCGTTTTTTAACATATTTTTTAGATCTTCTGTTGGTGTGTTTTTATACTTCATTGTCTTTCCTTCCCAAGTTCTAATCAAAATATAATTTTTACCTCTCGAGATTAGATATTCCGGTAATATTGGTGTTTTACCTTGTCCATTTGGAGCATTAATGATATAGGTCGGTATGGCTAATCCTGAAGTATATCCTCTTAGATATTCCATAATTTCTAAACCATCATCAACACTGGTTTGAAAATGATGGGTTCCTTTAACTTTTTTCGCATGGAAAATATAGTAAGGTCTAACCCTTATTTTTAGTAATTCTTGATTTAAACACCTCATAACGAATTTATCATTATTGATACCGTTTAAAAGAACAGCTTGATTTCCAAGTGGAATTCCAGCTTGTGCTAGTTTTTCACAGGCTAGCTTGGATGCTTCTGTAACTTCTTGTGGGTGATTAAAATGGGTGTTTATATATAAAGGGTGATACTTGCTTAGCATTTTAACAAGTTTGTCAGTAATTCGCTGTGGCATTGTAACAGGTGTTCTCGTTCCTATTCTTATAATTTCAACGTGTTTTATTGCTCTGAGCTCTTTAAGAATGAATTCTATATTTTGATTCGACAATGTCAAAGGGTCTCCTCCTGTTATTAGAACATCCCTTATTTCTTCGTTCTCTTTTATGTATTGAATAGATTCAAGTATTTTCGATTTAGGTGTTGCACGATCTTTCGTTCCTATATTTCGTCTTCTTTGACAATGTCTACAATACATCGCACATTCATTTGTCACATTGATAATCAATCTATCTGGATATCTTCTTGTAATTGATCCCGCAGGATTTGTATATTCTTCAGCCATTGGATCTAAACTGTCTTCAAAGTTTTGAAGTTCTAGATCTGTTGGTATCGCTAATAATCTGACCGGATCGAATCTTTCATTAGGATTGATTAAACTTAAGTAATAAGGTGATATAGCCCATCTGTATACTTTTGAAACTTTCTTAATTTGTTCAATCTCAGATTCGGTTAAATCGAAGAACTCACACAATGTATCTAAATCCCTAATTCTATTCTTAAGTTGCCAATGCCAATCATTCCAATTTTCTGTTTTCGCACCAAATATTTTTAAGATTTCTTGCTTTCTTATCTTAAATTCATCTGTTAATTCTAACCCCTTAGGAATGAATTGTTTAGCTTCTAAATAATCAGTAATTCTACTTTTTAATTCATCCGCTCTTTCTAATGCAATATCTCTTTTTGACTTCATAATTCACTCCTCCTTCTTTATTTTATTATACCACGAAATTAAGTTTAAATCACTTTTTCAAAAAGACTACACAGAAACTTAACATTTGCGATTTTGCAAAATAAAAAAAGCCAGATGGCTTTTTTGTTATTCGTTTATTAAAAATAATACACCTGTATGTCCGTTCATAATTATTTTAGACTCTTTTTTGATTAAATCTATGCGATTCTTAAGATTGATTATAACAGGGACATTTTTACTTCTAGCTATGATTGCTCCATGTGAACAACTGCTACCAAAACGGCACACTATCCCTTTTAATCGCTTTTGTGGTATTTGATATAACATTGAAGGTAATATTTCGTCACAGATTAAAATAAATGGTTTCGTAGGGAAATCTAGCTTTTCCATATTTCCTTCTTCTATTCTAATAAGTGCTTCAAAGATATCTTCAACATCAGAAGATTTTGCCTTCATAATTTCTGATTCCATACTTCTAAAATGGACTTTTAAATCATCTTTTGTTCTAATAAGTGCTGATAGTAAGTCGTATTCTTGATCAATAAGATTAAGAATGTATTTCCTTACTTCACTATCTTGCAATAAGAGTTTGTGGGATTCGAATATTTCCCATTCAATTTTGTCTTTTTTTGCTTGGTCGATAATACATTCTATTTCATCTGTAGCAACTTTAACAATTTTTTCGAAACGAAGCTTTTGTTCCTGAGGAATTATGTTTTTGGCATCATGATAATGCTTCGCTCTTTTTTCATAAAGAAAAGCTTTACCTGTGCCTTTTTGGCCTGAAATTCCCATACCTCTTATTTCAATCACTTTACCACCTCTTTTTCACAAGATTATTGTAACATATTTTTTCTTTTAAATTTCTTTTTTTTCTAATTATTTTAATTATATTGTATAATGTATTTGGTGATGTTATGTATACACGAGAATTTGTTAAAAAAGTCAAGGTTGGAAACTTACGTATAGGTGGAAATAAACAAGTCATTATTCAATCTATGACAAATACAAAAACTAAGAATATTGAAGAAACTGTTGCTCAAATTAAGGACTTACAACGTGTTGGTTGTGAGCTAGTCAGAGTTGCATGTTTAGATATGGAAGATGCAATCGCATTAAAAGATATTAAAGCAAACATCGATATTCCGTTAGTTGCAGATATACACTTTGATTATAAGCTTGCATTACAAGCGATAGAATCAGGTGTAGACAAAATCAGAATCAATCCCGGCAATATTGGTAAAGATGAAAATATAAAACTAGTATTAGATAAGTGCAAGGAAAAGCATATACCGATTAGAATTGGAATTAACTCTGGATCTATTGAAAAGCATATTTTAGAAGAATATGGTTCTCCTACACCAGAGGCAATGGTAGCTTCTGCTAAGTATCATGTTGATTTAATGGAAAAATACGGTTTTGAAGATATTATTATATCGATTAAATCTTCAGATGTTATAAACACAATCAAAGCAAATGAATTAGCTGCAAAATTATTCAAATATCCTTTACACCTCGGTGTGACAGAAGCGGGGACTGACTTTTCTGGTACAATCTCATCTTCTATAGGGTTAGGGGTTTTATTAAACCAAGGAATAGGATCTACAATTAGAGTTAGTTTAACGGCGAGTCCTGTTGAAGAAATAAAAGTCGCAAAGGAGATCCTTAGTAATTTAGGATTATTTAAAAAACCTAAACTTGTCAGTTGTCCTACTTGTGGTAGAATTCAATATGATATGATCCCTATTGTTAAAGAAATTGAGGAATTCCTACAAACCATTAATAAGAACATAAAAGTCGCCATTATGGGTTGTATTGTTAATGGCCCTGGTGAAGCTAAAGGAGCTAACATCGCTGTTGCTGGCGGAAAAAATGAAGCTTTATTATTTATTGATGGTGTAAGAATAAGAAAAATACCGCAAGATCAATTAGTTGAAGAACTTAAGAAAGAAATTAAAAAATACAAAGCTTAATTAGCTTTGTATTTTTTTGCATATTGAATCATTTTGTCATATATCGGCAACATTCTAGGCTCAGAAACATATTCGTGAACCTTATCAATATCAATCCATTTAACACCAGAATTTTCATCAGGTTTATGCCTTATGTCTTCAAGCTCATTAGCAATCAAAATATATGTAAGGTTAAGATGCAAGTGATCACTCACGTGTTTTCTGTTCTTTATATGCGGCATAACATAAATAATATCAATACCTGCAATGTCTTTTGTTAAAGGATATACATTTTTTAAACCTGTTTCTTCTTTCGCTTCTTTTATTGCTACATATAAACAATCCTCTTCTCCATCATTATGACCACCAAGCCAAGACCACGAATTGTAGATGTTATGATAAGCAAACAGTACCTTATCCAAGGTTTTGTTCATAACAATGGCACTTGAAGTAAAATGTCCCATTAAATTATCTCTTAACAAATAATCATCATTTCTTTGTATAAAAGAAATCATAGCTTCTTTATCTATGGATTCCTGTTCGTTTCTAGGTATATAGTTTTCTAGTGTTTTTAATAAGTTCATCATATCTCCTTATAGAAAAGAGCACCAAAGTGCTCTTATAATTATACTATACTTACAAAAATATTGACAACGTCTCTTAACAAGTTATTATTATAGAGGTACTTACTCAGCCTAAACGACTCTGTAGATAACTGCATATCCACATCTAAAAACTCATAAATAATATTGTTTATAGCAGGAATATTAATAACTAAAGCTAAGATAAATAATAAGATATAAATCAATAATGCAACTTTAATAAATCCAAATATAACGCCTAATACCTTGTCAATTTGTTTTATGATTGGTACTGATGTAATTCCCTTAGCTAATAATTTAAGTAAGAAGAATACTAACATTGAACCAAAGAATAATACGATGAATGAAATAACGATTAACGCAAGACTTAAAATTCCAGGTGTTAGTGCATCAATAATTTGTTGACCAACTTGACTCGCATCGATTGAATCAACCAATGCATCAATCATAAATTGAGGCAAACTAAACTCTGAAAGTGCTTCTCTTAAGTTTGTTTGAGTTAAATCATTGATTGCTATTCCAATTTCATCTAATCGTGACACTAGATAATTACTTATACTCGTTTCTAAACTCGGTCCAATTAAGCCCCTGAGTACGCCATCTGCGAAAGGCCTCGCTAAAAGAATTGAAGCGACTAATCCAAAGATTGAAGAAGCCATATCAATTACTTTCTCTAAGAATCCTTTCTTCCAGCCTATCACTAGAAAAATAATTACTACAACAACGATGACTACATCTAATAATCCAAATAGTCCAAGAAAATTCATAAAATCAGTCCTTTACTTATTTTTTTATATATTCAAGGTAATCTTTATAAGAAAAGATCATTTCTTTAGCTGCAAATACCTCATCAGGTCTTCTAATACTAGCGTTTAATGGTGCATTTCTTAATAATTCTGGGCTTTCTATTGCTTCCTTCGCAATTATTTTCATTACGTTTATGAACTCATCAATAGTTTGTAATGATTCAGTTTCAGTTGGTTCAACCATCATTGATTGATGGAATAATAATGGGAAGTAAATCGTTGGTGCATGCATTCCATAATCAAGCAATCTTTTTGCTACATCCAAAGTTCTTAATTCATTTGGATTATTTTTCAAGCCATTGAATACAACTTCATGCATACAATAACCATCTATTGGTAGATGATAATCATCTTTTAAAGCTTTCCTAATATAGTTCGCGTTTAAAGTCGCAAGCTTACCAGTGTTCATTAGGTTTTCTTTACCTAAATTTAAAATATACGATAACGCTCTAAGTTCAACTAAAAAGTTCCCAAAGAACGATGAAATTTGACCAATTGCTTTTGCTTCATTAGATACGTAATAATAGTCTTCTAATTTGTTAACTTTTGGATTCGGTAAGAATTCTTTCAAGAATGCTTTAACTCCTACAGGACCATTTCCTGGCCCTCCACCACCATGTGGTGTAGAGAATGTTTTATGTAAGTTAATATGCATAATGTCAAATCCCATGTCACCTGGTTTAACTTTTCCAAGCAAAGCATTTAGGTTTGCACCATCATAATACATAACCCCACCAGCATCATGCACAAGCTTAGTGATTTCACATATATCACTTTCAAATATACCTATTGTATTAGGATTTGTCAACATCATTCCGGCAATTTCATCAGATAAAACTGATTTTAACGACTCTAAATCAACCATTCCTCGGTCATTTGATTTAATTTCAACAACTTCCATTCCTGACACTGAAGTTGACGCAGGGTTTGTTCCATGAGCAGAATCTGGAATGATAACTTTTGTTCTTTTAAAGTCTTTTCTAGATAAATGATATTGTTTCATGATCATGAGACCAACTAGTTCACCATGAGCTCCAGCATATGGATTTAATGAAAATTCATCTAATCCACTAATCTCTGATAATGCTTGTTGTAATTCATAATAAACCTCTAAGGCTCCTTGAACTGTATGAACAGGTTGATATGGATGAAGTTTAGCAAAATTTGTAGTTTTTACAATTTCCTCATTAATCTTAGGATTGTATTTCATTGTACAAGATCCCAAAGGATAGAATCCATTTTCAATCCCAAAGTTCTTTGATGAAACATTTGTGTAATGTCTGACAACTTCAAGTTCACTAACTTCTGGTAAGTTTAAATCAGCTGATCTCAATAAAGATTGATCTAAGTCTAATATGTTATATTGTGGAAACATTGGTTTTCTTAATGAGAATCCTACTCTTCCAGGTTGAGAGATTTCAAAAATTAATTTATCATAACTCATGATAACCCTCCTAACACGTCTACTAATAAGTCTATGTCTTCTTTAGTTCTGTTTTCAGTGACACAGAAATTAACTAAGTTTTCATATTTTTCGTCAATATTAGCTAAGCTGAACCCTGCAAAGATATTTTCTTTTAACAAGGCTTCTTTCATTAAATCATGGTTAATACTTGTTTCTAAAACAAATTCTTTTAAGAAAGGTTGTTTATACTTATCAAAGAATTTACCAGTTTTAATTAAAGCATCATATAAATAATGCGCATTTTGATAAGATTGAAGATTCACTTCTTTTAACCCATCCGGTCCCATAACTGACAAATAAACAGTCACAAATAGAGCGTTTAAAGATTGATTCGAACAAATATTAGAGTTTGCTTTAGAACGTCTAATATGTTGTTCTCTTGCTTGTAATGTTAAGACATAAGCTCTTTTACCTTCAGAATCTGTTGTGTACCCTACGATTCTACCAGGCATTTTTCTTACATACTTTTTATTTGTTGCTAAATACCCAATATAAGGTCCCCCAAATGCGATTGGTAGTCCTAAGCTTTGTGCTTCTCCACAAGCGATATCCGCATCATTTTCTTTAGGTGTTTTTAATACAGCTAATGTTGAAATATCAGAATTTTGCACGAATAATCCTTTAAAATTATGAGCAATTTCTGCAACACCATCGTAATTTTCAATAAATCCATAGAAATTAGGATTTTGAACTATGACACCAGCATAATCTTTGCTCATCTTAGCTTCAAAATCTTTTTTATCGAAAACTCCATTTTTACTTTTAATTAGTTCATATTCAAATCCTCTAAATTTTAAATACGTTTTAATAACTTTAAGCGTATTAGGATTTAGTGTTTCTGATAATAATATTCTTTTTCTTCTTGTTATTGCACACGCCATAAATGCGGCTTCTGCAGTTGATGTAGATCCATCATACATAGAAGCATTTGAAACTTCCATGCCAGTTAAATCTTGTATCATTGATTGATACTCAAAAATATATTGTAATGTTCCTTGAGAAATCTCAAATTGATACGGTGTATAAGATGTTAAAAACTCTTGTCTTGAAATAATGGCATCAATAATAGATGGTTGATAATGATCATAGACACCTAAACCAGAAAAAACAGTAAGTTTTTGATTCTTCTTACTTAGTTTCTGAAAATAGTCTCTAACGTCTAGTTCAGACATTTCTGACTTTAAATTGTAATCAGCTTTCATCAAGACTTTTTCTGATACATCCTCAAATAAATCATCTTCTGATGATATATTTAAGCTTTTTAACATTTTTTCTAAATCAGCTTGTGTGTGCGGAAAATATTTGAACATATTCTTCCTCACTAAATTAATTCTTTATATTGTTCTGGTGTTAATAAATTATCTAATTCTTCAGGATTAGTTAATTTTACTTTTAGGAACCAAGCACCAAATGCATCTTCATTTACAAGTTCAGGTTCTCCAACTAAATCTTCATTCATGTCCAATACTTCACCCGATACAGGTGCAATTAAATCTGAAGCTGCCTTAACTGATTCTACAGCACCAAATTCTTCACCAGCTACGATTTCATCTCCAGCTTCTGGTAAATCAACAAATACTACACTTCCTAATTGTTCAGCTGCGAAGTCAGTTATCCCAATTAAAACTTCGTCGTCACTTACTTTTTTAACCCATTCATGACTTTCTGTATAAAGAAGTCCTTCTAATACTTTGCTCATAATAAGCTCCTTTCAATGTTACTTTTTATAGTTTTTAACTAAGAATTTTTTATCTCTAACAAAACCAGGTATTAATTTATTTCTTACTTGTACTGATAGTTCAGTCCCTCGTTTTGTATAAGGTCTATTGATCATTGCTAAAGCAATTGGTTTTTCAAGTGTTACTGATAAATAGCCTGTTGTAATATATCCAACTTCTTCATCACCAACAAACACTTTATAATCAGCTCTTGGAATTGAACGTTTTGTGAGTTCTATTCCAACAACTCGTCTTGTTAAACCTGCTTCTTTTTGTTTTAATAGGGCATCTTTACCAATAAAATCGTGTTCTGAGTCAATTTTCGTAAAGAATTTTAATCCAGCTTCTAATGGTGTAATCTCTGCTGAAATCTCATGCCCATATAATGGTAATGCGGCTTCAAATCTTAGGGTATCTCTCGATCCTAACCCACAAGGTTCAACACCACCTTCTAATAAAACATCCCATATATCTTTAATGGCATGTGCATCGGCATAGATTTCAAACCCATCTTCACCTGTATAACCTGTTCTTGAAATCAATAATTCAAAATGTTTATATTCATAATGCTTAAAATTAAAAAATCCCAAATTAGATAAATCTAGTTTAAGTAATTCTTTAACTTTTGCTTCAGCAAGTGGGCCTTGAACAGCAACTTCTTGATAATCCTCAGATACATTTGATACGGATACATCAAAATCACCCGTTTGTTCAACTACCCAAGCATAGTCTTTAGCAATATTAGCTGCATTTACAACGAATAGATACTCTAAATCATTGTATTTGTATACTAACAAATCGTCGACGATTGTTCCTGATTCGTAACACATCATTCCATATGTTACAGATCCATTTTCTTTAGATATTATTTCATTTGTAAATATTTTATTTACAAATGCTGTGGCATCTTTACCTTTAACTACAAATTCGCCCATATGGCTCACATCAAACATTCCTACTGCATGTCTAACTGCATGATGTTCTGTTTTGATGTCTTTGTAAACAATAGGCATATCATATCCAGCATAAACATCCATTTTTGCACCTAATGATACATGACTTTCATGCAAACAAGTCAATTTGTTATTTTCCATTTCTCTACCTCTTATTTATTATAACAAAATTTCTAATATATTAATTAAACAATATATCTAAAAATTGTTTTTCTGATAAATTGTAAATATATTCTTTGATTTTATGTTCTTTTAAGATATGTTTAAAGTTAGATAACGTAAATTCTTGATTCACAAATAAACTTAAAAATTCATCAATATCTTCGATTAAGAAATAATCACCTAACATTTCAATACCTCTAACAATATTGTTTTTGATATCTATTGAAATCTCAATCATCCCTGCCTCAGTTTTTTGTTTTTTCTTAAGTTTGAATTTAGGATTTTTACCATATATAAACGCATCTGTTAAATATGATTTTTCTATTTCTCTAATTTCTAATATATCTTCTTTTGATAAAGTAATGTGTTCATCACATAGATTATCTTTAAAATGATTTTTAAAAACTTCTATATCAATATCTAAATGCTCTCTAATGTTAGTAACTCTACTTCTAACAGAATCTATCCCTTTAGATATAAGTTTTTCATTATCAGGTGTAATGGCTTTAACCATTACTGACAAATCAGTGTTATATAACATTGTCCCATGTACAATAGAACGGTTATTAACACGATAAAATGCATTCCCCGATACTTTCTTACCATCAATTAAAATATCATTTCTTCCCGAAAAATATGCATCTAATCCTAGAGCCTTTAATTGATTCGCTATTTTCTCTAAATATTTATCAAAAACAAAATCTTTGTTTAAATGTGGTGTGATAAAAGAAAACATGATATTAGAAGGATCTGAATAAACACATCCTCCACCTGATTTTCTTCTATAGAAACTGATGTTTTCTTTTTTAACATAATCTAAATTAACTTCGTTCTCAATGAGTTGATTCCTGCCAAAAATAACTGTTGGATCTACTTGCCACATAAAAAAATATTCATCTTTTGGATATTTTTTTGCTAAATATTCCTCTGTTGCTAAATAAAAAGTAAGTCTTTCAGTTTTTGGGTTTGGATAATTAACGTATTTCATAGTAATTCCTTTATTGACATTAACATTAAAAAGAGAGAAATTACTCTCTCTCTAAAAATTCTTTTAATTGTTTTTCTTCGAGTTTTGCAATGAATTCAGTGAATGGTATAATATTTTTATTTATTTTGTATTCATCTATATTTTTATAATATTCATCTCTAAGATCCTTGGTGATTGATATAGGTAAATAACCTTCTAATTCTAATTGGTAGTTAAGTAATAATCTAGCTAATCTACCATTAGCATCCATAAATGGGTAAATCTTCAAGAACTGTACAATTGCAAATGCACATTTTTCTAAACCTTTTAATTCGGGATCATTTAGATCTGCAAAATAACGATCCATTTTACTATAGATTTTCAAATAAGTTGGTGGAACATGTTTCGCACCAAGAATAAATAAATCTCTTGTTCTATAAACACCACCGTTGATAATACCTTCAACTAATAAAGCATGTAAATCTTTAACAATTACTTCATCGAATTGTTTTCCTTCACTTGCCAATCTATGCACGTTTTTAATCGCGTGATAGTTATTAATAATAGCCTTTCTCACATTTTCGTCTTTGTCTGGGAAAGTACGAGAATGGTCTTCTAACAAGAACAAAATGTCTTCACGTGAAAAGTCGCCATTTTCAAAAGATGTAGATTCGTATGTGTATTTCACATCAAACTCTTCTTTTAATTGCTTAACTTCAATTTCGCTTAAGTTTTGTAACTTGTCGTTTACCGCCTGTTTAAGCGCTTCAACCTCTTGAATTTTCATATTTAATCACCTCACAATTATGATAACATAGAAAGGGCTTACATTCAATCTATTTGATGAAAAAAAGAAAAAAAAAGAAACTTCTGTGAGAAGTTTCTAAAGATTTATTGTATCATAACTAGATTTAACAATTGAGAAGATAACATCCTTAGGAATATCACCATAATTATTCGCTTTAAACCAAAGCTCATCTCTCGTTGATTTGTTCTTAGAAATCGTTGGATATTTAATGATTAACCTGATTCCTTTTTCTAAGTCATATTTGAAAGCCATACGATAATAATTACCAAAATTCATTAACACAATAAATGGCTGTCTATTGATATAGAATGTGATTTTATCATCATCTAGTTTAGTAACAACTTGAGGAAGTCCTCTAATATAAGCAACTAATTAATCAAAAGAAGGATCTAGTGGTTTAAACATTTTTGGTTTTTCAATATAGTATTCAATTGAATTCGGTTGCTTAGAGCTCTTAGCAGCGGTAAATTCTGGATCAATGTTAACATCTTCATAAACCATATTTGTTGGATCAATTTCATTTTCCGAAGTGACAATTGCTTGAGTTTCAGGTACTATGGTTGAATTACTTGTTACTTCAGCTTTTTTACTTTTGTCTTTTTTAATATCTTTAAACTCTAATTGATCAAGGTTTTTTGATTTTTCTTTTGACTTATTGGCTATGGTGCTTTTTATAGAAACAATGATTGTATGAGAAATAAATCCTAAAACTGCACCAGCAATAATATAGATATATAGATATGAATTAATAATCGAATACAATTCATTAGAAATTCCCCAACTTCTAAACCAAAAAGCCAAGTAAGATAAAACGCCTGCATTTATAAGCATCAAAATAAACAATGCACATCGACCAAAATTAGTCTGTTTTTTAAAGATTCTAATAAATAGATGTGAGTAAAGAATTAATACAAAAGCAACTAAACCAAAAAATGCTGATTTCATAAGGTTTAGTGCGTTAGGTGTTGCCGCATATACCGTATATAAAACTAGACCTGTATAAACGGCTACTGCGATTGTATACATGTATATAGGAATAAATGCAACTCTAATGTTTTGCATGGATGCAGTTCCTAATTTTCTTTTTTGTATATTGGCTAAGATTAAATAAACTAAACTAATAATTAATATTAAAATTCCTATCCCAGCTTTTATATAAATTTCTTGTTCTTGCAAAAATGGAAAGTCTAATCCCCATTGTGCAGTGTCATTCCATGGGAATGAAACTAACGAAGCAAGTAGCAAAGATATAAATATAAAAAATCCTCTAATAATTTTTTTCATATATCCACCCCAGTTTTCTTATATATAAATTATATAGAATATTAAATAAGATGTCAATAAACTGGCGTTTATTTAACGAAAATCATTACGCAAATCACAACGTAAAGCACCTAATATACGACAGTTAGTGTCGTTTTTATCATAAACATAGCGATTTTTATATTTTTTTAATACATAACTATTGTAATAAAAAAACATTTAACATATAATAAAAATATAAAAATAGAGTTTATTACAAAGTAAAATTTTGTGAAGGAGGTTAGTTATGCAAGTATTAAAAGAAACCGTTAGAAATTCGATCGTTGATGGCGCAATTCAAGAATTTTTTCATAATGGTTTTCAAAAAGCTAACATGAGAAGAATCGCTGATAACGCAAATATTACTGTTGGTAATATTTATCGTTACTATCACAACAAAGAAGAATTGTTTAATGAGATTCTATTACCAGCCCAGAGAGCTATTGATGATTTAGAAAGTTTCGATCAAAAACTTCATGTAACTAGAATTGATAGTGAAGAGGATGTAAATCAACTCGTTCAATACGTAATAAACGTATTAAAACCTTATACTAGAGAAGTATTCATAATGATTTATAATTCTGAGGGAACTCACTACCAAAAAGTTAAATCTCAATTAGAAAAACTCGTAGTTGATAAAATTAATGATTATTACCCTAGACAATTCGATAAGTATTTTTTAAGTGTTTTGGCTCAAAGCTTTATACAAGCAGTATTCCATGTATTTAAAGAAAATGTAAATAACATTAGAAAGATTCAAGATTATATTACTCAATTAGTTGTTTATTTCTTTAGAGATATGGACAAAAGAATGTTTGATTAATTACAGATTTAAAAAGAAAATAAAATATTATGAGATTAATTTAAAAAATAGACTGTTAAAGAACAGTCTATTTTTTATATTTTTGCTATTTAACTAATCAATCAACGCTTGTTCTATTGCCGCATCAAACAAAAGTCTAAACCCCTCAATGGCAATAGTTACTCCGGCAACTGTGTCAACATCTTGATCAAGATATTCATGATTTCCTGATACCGTAAACGTCCATAAATCACTCCATCCTTGGTGACTTACAATTGCATCAGCCATCATTTCTGCTTGAACATACCACGCAACTCCACTCGATACAACTAAATCATCTCCTAAAGCTTGTTTTGTAGTCATAGATATAATTTCAACTTCAGGAAAATCATCTGATTCATCTGCAGGTGTATTATTATCATTCCATACAATTCTTGTATTTACAGCTGTTATATTATCAAATATAACATCGACAATATACCCATCAACAACTTCTACCCTGCAAATATAACCACGATAAATATCTGAGCTATAATACACCCCATCATTTAATTCATATGGTGGTTTATTTGCATTGAACCATTCTTCAGAAGAAGGTATTCCAGTAACAACAGCTTCTTGAGTAGTTGAAGCATTCTGGATAGCTTTATTCCAAGCCAAGACGAATCCATCAAATGATAATGTAAAATATGACATATCTGCATCTGTTAAATCAAAATCTATGTCAATAAAACTATCTGGGGCATTTAAGGCGGTCATTCCAGTTAAACTGATTGTTTCAAATGTAATATCTTTCCACCCTTGGTTCGTAACTAAATATGATTCTAAGAATCTCACTTCATTTGACCAAGTATGCCCACTATCTAACACTAATTCATCCCCTAAGCTCTTTTTTGTAGTGTTTTGGTATGGTTGGTCATAAGTGACATTCGTAATGACTCCAGCGTCATTAACGACGACATAAACAGAAATTTTTGTTTGATCATCTACAGCATAATAAACACCAGGTTCTAACCCAGCAGGGTCTGCAGATGTGTTTGCACCACACGAAAGTAAAGATAACCCTAAAATCATCAATCCTATCACAACAAATATTTTTTTCATTTTAAAATCCTCCTTATATGAATGTGGCAGTCACATCTACGATTGTTTGTGTGGCTGAATCCACTGTAACAACAAATGTAAATACATACGTGCTACCTGATCTTGTTCCATTTATTAATTGAATATCAGCATTTGGGTACATGATTAATAAGTCATTAACCGCTGCATTAATTGCCGCTTCCATCGAAGATGTTCTTTTGTTCGCTACATCGAGATTTTGGAAGTAACCAGATACTATTCTTTGCTCAATTTCATCAATGATGACCTGCGCTAATTCTTCAGATGTTAACCATCGAGCATATAATGTTAAATCTGCCGGCGGCATTGTTATAAATGTATACTCATTTTGGAATGTTGTGTTATCTGTATACCATCCACCAAAATAATATCCAGGTTTTGTTGGCTCTGGTGGTTCAGTAATCGCTGTTCCTTCTTGTCCTGTGATTGAACTAACGAGTGTGCCACCATTACTATCAAATGTAATTGTATACTGTGTAATTCTCCAAGCTGCATACAATGTTATATTATTTCCTGGCATCGTTGTAAATTCATATGGAATCGTCAATGCAGCATCCACATACCAACCATCAAATGTATATCCAGTTCTTGTTGGATCAATTGGTTGATTAACTAACGATCCATAATCTTGTGTAATATCACTTACAATCGTTCCACCATTTTCTATAAAACTGATTGTATATTGATTGATTGTATATTGAGCGTTTAATGTCACATCATTACTTGGCATTGAACTTGGTAATAAAGCATCCCATCCTGTAAATGTATAATACATCCTGCTAGGATTCACTGGTGGTATCACACTAGACAAGTCTGACCCATAATTAAATGTGTTTGAATAAAGGACTGCCCCATCCCAATCTAGATATGATAAAGTGTATTGATTAATTGTATATTGAGCAGTAATTGTCACATCATTGTTTGGCATTGTTACTGGTTTAGATATATCCCAATGACTAAATGTATATCCTACTCTTGTTGGATTTGTTACTGAAACGCTATCTAAACTCTCGCCATAATTAAATGTACTGATAAATAACGTTGACCCATCCCAATCTAAGTATTCTAATGTATATGTATTCACTATCCATTTTGCATAGAGTGTTATATTTTCTGCTGGCATCGTTGTGAATACGTATGCAGTATTAAATGTTAAATCATCTATAAACCAACCATCAAACGTATATCCGATTCTTGTTGGATTTGTTGGCTGTGTAACGATAGCTCCATAATCTTGAGTTATTTGGCCAACACTTGTTCCTCCATTCGAGTCAAATGTGATTGTATATTGATTAATCGTATAAAGTGCTTGAATGGATAGATCATTGTTAGGCATCGTTGTAGGTTTTACATAATCCCATCCTGTAAAACTGTATCCAATTCTTGTTGGGTTTTGAACGATGACTCCTTCTAAACTTTCATTATAATCAAAGACATTTGTATATAAGACAGTTCCATCCCAATCCAAATATTGTAAAGTAAATGAATTGATTGTGTACTGTGCAGTGATTGTTACATCATTATCTGGCATACTTGTTGGCAATACAATATCCCACCCTGTAAATGTATATCCATATCTTGTCGGTTGAACAACTGTTACACCTGATAAATCCGAATCATAATCAAATGTATTTGTATATAAAATTGATCCATTCCAATCTAGATATTGCAATGTATGAGTGTTTGCTGTCCATTTTGCATAAAGTGTGATATTCTCTGCTGGCATGGTTGTAAATGTGTAACTTTGTGTTAAAAGAGCGTCTTGATACCAACCACTGAATGTATATCCTGTCTTACTTGGATCTATTGGTTGATTGACGATTGTTGCATAATCTTGTGTGATATCACTAACGATTGTGCCACCATTTTCTTCAAAATTAATCGTGTATTGATTAATAGTCCATTTTGCATAGAGTGTTATATTCTCTGCTGGCATAGTTGTAAATGTATAGGCTTGTGTTAATAAAACATCTTGATACCAACCATCAAACGTATAGCCTGTCTTCGTTGGATCCGTAGGTTGATTAACAGATGTTCCATAGTTTTGTGTGATATCACTAACGATAGAACCTCCATTCTCTTCAAAATCAATGGTGTATTGATTAATTGAGTATGTTGCTGTTATAGTCACATCATTCGCTGGCATATTCGTTGGTTTGGTAATATCCCATCCCGTAAATGAATATCCTGTTCGACTTGGTTGTGCTGGTGGTGTTACTGTTGTTAAAACAGCTCCATAATTAAAGGTATTGATATAAAGAACAGTTCCATCAAAATCGATATATTTTAGTGTATATGCGTTAATTGTATAAACCGCTGTAATTGATATATTGTTTGCTGGCATATTGTCTGGTAAAACATCACTCCAGCCAATAAATGTATAGCCTGTTCGACTTGGATCACTCGGTGGTGTCACTGTAGAGATATCTGACCCATATGCATAGGTCGCAGATTGTAAGACACTACTGTCCCAATCAAGATATTCTATTGTATAAGTATTAACAGTCCATTTTGCATAAAGCGTTATATTTTGGGCAGGCATGGTTGTAAATGTATAAGCTTGTGTCAATTCAAAATCACTGAACCATCCATCAAATGTATACCCTTCTTTGGTTGGGGCTGTAGGTTCTAATACAGCAGTTCCTTCTTGAGCTGTTATATCAGAGACAACGGTTCCACCATTTTCTATAAATGAAATTGTCGTATTATTTACTATCCATTTTGCATAGAGTGTTAAATTATTTGCTGGCATGGTTGTGAAGATATACTCATCAAGGAATGTTCCATCATCTGTATACCAACCATCAAATAGATAACCACTTTTTATTGGTTGGGTTGGCTCTATAACAACTGACCCATAATCTTGAGTTATTGAAGAAACTGTTGTTCCTCCATGACTATTAAATGAAATTGTATATGCAACAATATTCCATTTTGCATAAAGCGTTAGATTATTTGAAGGCATTGTTGTAAATGTATAATTATTAAGGAATGTTCCATCATCTGTATACCAACCATCAAATGTATGCCCTTCTTTGGTTGGATCTGCTGGTTGAGAAACAACTGTACTATGTGCTTGCGTCATAGAATTTACTGCAGACCCACCATTACTATCAAAGGTGATTGTGTAAACTCCAGCATTCCATTTTGCATAGAGTGTTATATTTTGTGAAGGCATTGTATTAAATGAGTATTCATTTAAGAATGTTCCATTGTCTGTATACCATCCACCAAAGATATAACTTGTTTTTGTTGGTTCTATTGGTGGATTAACATTCGTTCCATAATCTTGTTCTATATAATCAACAATTGAACCTCCATTACTATCAAAGGTAATTCTATATTGATTAATAGTCCATTTTGCGTAAAGTGTTAAATGAGTCGCTGGCATGGTTGTGAATGTATATGGTGTATTCAATTCAACATCACTATACCAACCATCAAACGTGTATCCTTCTTTGGTTGGGGCAGTAGGTTCAGAAACTGATGTTCCATAATTTTGGGTTATATCACTGACTAAAGTCCCACCATTTTCTATAAAAGTAATCGTATATTGATTAATCATATATTGAGCTGTAATTGTCACATCATTACTTGGCATTGTACTAGGTATTGAACCATCCCATCCTGTAAATGTATAGCCAATTCGATTCGGGTCATTAGGGAATCCAACACCCGATAAATTAGCATTGTAATTATATGAAGCTGTTTGTATCACCGTACCATTCCAATCAACAAATTCCAATGTGTAAGTATTGGCCAAATACGTCGCAATTAAAATTAAATCTTGAGCAGGCATTGTCGATGGTAACTCAATATTCCACCCATTAAACGTATAGCCGACCCTTATTGGATCATATGGTTCTGACACAGTATTTAATAATGTTCCATAAACGATTGTATCTGTAAATAAAACAACTCCATTGTAATCTCTGTATTCTAATGTATAACTATTAATAGAATACTGTGCTGTTATTATTTGGTTCTGTGCAGGCATTGTTGATGGAATTAAAGTATTCCATCCCGTAAATGTATAGCCGACTTTATCTGGGTTTTCCGGTGTCAAAATAGAAACTCCATAATCCGCAGTAATACTGGCTATAGGTGTTCCTCCATCTGTATTAAATGTAATCGTATATTGATTAATCGTCCATTTGGCGTAGAGTGTTATATTTTGTGAAGGCATGGTTGTAAATGTATAAAGTGTATTCAATTCAGCATCACTATACCAACCTTCAAACGTATACCCTGTTTTTGTTGGATCTGTTGGTTGTGTCACTGTAGTATTAAAATCTTGTGTTATATCATTGACTAATGTCCCACCATTTTCTACAAAACTAATCGTATATTGATTGATTGAATATTGTGCTGTTATGATAACATCCTCTGACGGCATATGCGTTGGTACGGTTGATGACCATCCAATAAATGTATAGCCTATTCTGGTTGGATTATTTGGTAAGTTAACACTTGATAAACTTACACCATAATTGTAATCAGCAGTCTGTAAAACTGATCCATTCCAATCAACGAATTGTAAAGTATATGTGTTGATTTGGTAAGTTGCTGTAATCATTAAATCATTTGCTGGCATATTATTTGGTAATTCAATATCCCACCCTGTAAATGTATAACCAATTCGATTAGGATCTAAAGGTTCTAAGACAGATGTTAATAAGACATCATAATTAAATGAATCAGTATAAAGTACTGTTCCATCGTAATCTCTATATTCTAATTGATAGCTATTAATAGAATATTGAGCCGTAATTGTTAGATTACCTGCTGGCATCGTTGTTGGGATTAACACATCCCAACCCGTAAATGTATATCCTGTTTTTTCAGGGTTTGAAGGCGCTATGATTGATGAACCATAAGCTGCTGTAATGCTAGGTATCGATGTGCCTCCATCTGTATCAAAAGTGATTGTATATTGATTAATTGTCCATTTTGCATAAAGTGTTATATTTTCAGCTGGCATGGTTGTAAATGTAAATAGCGAATTAAATTCAGCATCTAAATACCACCCTTCGAATGTGTATCCAGTTTTTGTTGGATGACTTGGTTCATTGATAGATACATTATAATCATCAGTTATATCCAACACATCACTACCACCATTTTCAACAAATGAAATGGTATATTGGTTAATATCATATAAAGCCGTCACAACAACTCCATGATTAGGCATTGAAGACGGTAAGTCATAACTCCACCCTATAAATGTATAGCCTATTCTACTTGGATCTACAGGGAATTGATATCCACTTAAATCAGACCCATATAAAACCGACTCTTCCTTGATGACTGATTCATCATAATCTATAAATATTAACGTATATGAATTTATTGTGTATTCAGCTGTTAAAACCACATTAGAAGCTGGCATTGTACTTGGAAGTGAGATATCCCAATGACTAAATGTATATCCATCTCTAATAGGTTCTGTTGGTTCAGTTGTTAATGATAGACTATCTCCAAACAAAACATTTTGTGTAGATAGAACATCACCATTAAAATCCTGATATATCAATTGATATGTATCAGGTGACCATTTCGCATATATTGTAATATCTGAAGGCGGTGTTGTTATAAAGAAAAACTGAGTAAGTAAAGCTTCATCTGCGTACCACCCATCAAAGACATAGCCTAATTTTGTTGGGTCATCTGGCGCAAAAATTGCCTGCCCTTCTTGAGAAGTTAAAGGTTCAATCTCACTTCCACCATTTGTTTCAAATGTAATTGTATTTCTAACAACTGTATAGATAGCTGTTAAAACTAAATTATTCGCTGGCATTGTGTTAGGAAGAACTTGATCCCAACTCAAGAAAGAATACCCTACTCTAGTTGGTGTTTCAGGACCAATGATAGAAGATATATCAACTCCATAATTGACTTCAATTGTATTTAGTAAGGACCCATCATAATCAAAGAAAGAAATAAAATACGAATTAACTTCATACAATGCTGTAACGTTTAAATCATTTGCTGGCATTGTTGTAGGTAGTGTTATATCCCATCCAATAAATGTATAGCCTTCTCTTGTTAATCCATCCGGATAAACTAGATTGGTTAAATCTTCATTAAAATCAAACTGTTCTGTATATAAAATTGTTCCATCAAAATCTAAAAAGGACAATGTATATGTATTCACTGAGTATTGAGCAACTATATTTAAATTTTGTGCAGGCATTGTACTTGGGTCTAAATTCCAACCGCTGAATGTATATCCTATTCTGTTTAAACTAGTTGTATCAACGGTTATACCTGTTAAATCATCATTGTATTGAAAAGCTCCAGAGTATAATACAGTTCCATCATAATCTACATAGTTTAAGACATATTCACCAATAACCCATTTTGGATATAAAGTTAAATTCTCAGCTGGCATAACATCATAGATAAATGCTTGCGTTAATGCTTCATCTAAATACCATCCACCAAATGAATATCCCATTTTACTAGGCTCTGGTATATCAGGAATTTCATTTCCAAATGAAACACCAATATTTTTGTTTATGCCATCTTCTTCATATGTGATTGTATATCTTTTCACATTCCATTTTGCATACAGTGTTAAATCTTCAGCTGGCATTATATCTTCGAAATACTCATAGACATAATTCGTATCTATGAACCAACCTTCAAAATCGTATCCAATTCTTGTTATATCTGGCAAAACAACTTGATTCCCATAAGGAATTCGTAAATTCTCTAATGGGGATCCTCCATTCTCATTTAAATATATAGTGTATGTATTAGGAATCCATTTTGGATAGACGACTGTATCTTCACTAGGAATTCTATTATTCAAGTATACCGTTGTATAGGTTTCATCAGTATACCATCCATCAAAAGTATATCCTTGTCTTTCAGGATTATTAGGTAATTCAAATATAGAATCGTAAGGCTGTGTTATGTCAGCATATGTAACGCCTCCATCTAATGAATAACGTATCGTATAATCATTTAAGATCCATTGACCATATATGTCTAAATCATCACTTACCATGTCAGTCAAAGTAAACAATGTCGAAAAGTCCTCATCCATGTACCACCCTAAGAATGTATAGCCATCTCTTTCTGTATGAGAAGATAAATCAATATCACTTTCAAATGGCAATAAGAAATTGATCATCTCTCCTTCTTCAGAAAAGATTGTAATTGTATATTCATTTCGTACATATTTAGCGTATAAATTTGTTTTCTCGTATATCACATCTCCTGGTAATACTTCATTAACGAATGTCTCGTCAAAAAACCAACCATCAAATGTATGTCCCATTTTTTGAGGGATTGGTAATTCGGTGATTGGTGTTCCATATGTATATACTATTTGTGTTGTAGACAACTCACCATCATAAGGTTCTAGTACAATTGTTGTATTAGAATTTAATTGTTCAAATACAAGTGTTGTAAATTGTAGTAATAACACAATAGCAACGATAATAGAAAAAATTCCAGCAAGAATTCTTTTTCTCATTGTCATAAAATCTCCTCCTGCCTAATATGTAAACGTCAATATTAACGTAATGATTGACATAGCAATTAAAAGAATAATCAGTGTTTTAGCCTTTTTTTCATAAAAACTAACACTTTTTCGAGGGGTTACTTCTGTTGTTTCAATATTGGATGTGTCTTCATTTAAAGGGTATTGGATTTCCTTCTCTTTTTTCAATATTTTAAATTCAATCAATATAATATATGCGAATAAAAGGATTAAACATGCCCAAAGAAAAATCTTAAAAACTAAATGACTTTCAAAAATAACAAGCGTATAAAAAGTATATAATGTCATTTTACTGTTCACTCCTTCCATTACTAAAAAGGACAACACCTGTGACTGTCCATAGTATTGCTAATATGAAAATTAAGACTAGATTAAATACAAACATATAAACACCTTGTATAATAAATTTGTAA
>NPIG01000030.1_pt1 | contig 60988 bp, 57 predicted proteins | sample 8637441 | NCBI WGS metagenome assembly NPIG01 (sample SAMN07420675, study PRJNA396082) | bioreactor metagenome | isolation source: sample BR6 brine-fed electro-methanogenic bioreactor BR | place: Japan: Kochi | collected 2016-06-14
CAGGGGTGCTGAATAGTTACAACAGTTATTTGTTGAGTGCCACCACATCTTTACCATTACGAAGGAGTTCCTCCATGCGTCTGACCACCTTGGCGGCCGGCGCAAAGATGCTCTGACCGGTGGTGTTCTGCGGTCCCGGCCTGAAAAACACAGACTAAGCTACTGAAATCACTCTGATTGTTTTTATGAAAGAGGGTGTGGCGATGGCAAATGAGTGACTGCGTTGGAGCGGGCCGCGGCCAGATCGGACGATTTGACTTTAAGCTTCTGCTGCAGTCCATTGAGCTGCGGGCGGTATTTCTGATGCACCTCAACGACCCCTTTCTGCTGTTCGACCGTCGGGGTCGAAGGCTCAGACCGGTTTTGCCCCAAACCATTACAAAAATGTCACTTTGGGGAAATGTTGAGGTAAGCCGTACATGTGTATAATGGAACCCATCGTCGGAAAATATGGCTGGAAATCCGATTTCGTTACGGGGAGTGAATTCAGACCATGACAGAATGTCCCATTTTTCTACAGCACAACATCAAAGGACGCACCAAGGCGTTCAAGATCATTACCCTGCTGTGCGTACCGCTGATCCTGTTCAGTCGTCCCATGGGCCTCGATCAGCCGCACCTTGATCTGATCCTTGAAAGCTTTGGTCGTACCCTGGTAATTCTCGGAGTCTTCGGGCGGCTTTGGGCTTACCTTCACATCGCCGGCAAAAAAAGCAAAGTCTTGGTCGCGACCGGACCTTATGCCCTGTGTCGTCACCCGCTGTATTTTTTTAGCCTGATGATCACCATAGGGGTGGGATTACTGCTGGAAAATCCTCTCCTGTTTGCCCTCATTCTCCTGGTCTTCCTGCGGTACCACTCCCTTGCCGTGGAGCACGAGGAAAAAAAACTTCTGGATATATTCGGCGCGCGCTACCAAGCCTACCGAAACCAGACGCCAAAACTCTTTCCCAACATAGCCCACCTGAGGGGCAATTTCCGGTCGGCCACCGTCCTGACTGGAAATTCCGGGCTGGTTGCCAAACATCTTCGGGAAGCGATCGGCTTATCGCTATTACCACCGCTTGCTGAGATGGCGGAGGATTTCCACCGCATTGGCGTGTTGCCGGATATCTGGGGGTTTTGACCCCTGGTCTGCAGAATAGACCCCCGGCAGAGAACCGCAAGGGAAAGGCGAGGTCGAAAAATAGAACTCCACTATTTGATCTCATCCACAGGATCGAAATGAAGCAGAAAGGGAATGGTCATGTTGCAGGCGCTTGTACCAAAGAATTGTTCCTGTTTCCGATCCAAAAAGTTTGATGTGCCAATGCCCATCGGCCGAATCGATGCGGAAAATAGTAAAATCATTTCAGAATCTTATCGGAAAACCCACCTTTCCGCGCAGGAAGGATATCGACTCGCCTTCCTGCTGAAGAATTCCGACGGCGAGACAGACTCGGTTCGCGAATTTCGGAACCTCCATCGGTTGGACGATTCCAGTTCCCGAAGAAAATGCTGGCGACTGATGTTGTTCATCTTTGGTCCGGATGGCGAGCCGGTCAGGGATGCCGGTGTAGTTTTTACGATCATCTGCCCGCATAAAGTTCACAAAATGGAGAAAGGCACCTGGGGCCAAACCGGCTATCACTTCGAATTCGAGGCCGCGCATGATGGGGTTCACCGAGTCGAAACGGAAATTGTGACCAGGGGACAATTTCTGGTGGATGATTTTTCCCTGGAAATCCTTCAAGGCATTGGCAGGAGGTCGTCATGATGATTCGCATCCGATATCCAGACGGGAGATACGATATGGTGAAAGTCTCCCACCTCGACTGTCTGATCGCCGCGAACCGAATTTCTGGTTTCCTACGCGCCACCGGCTGGGTCGTCATCGGCCGTGATCCGATCCGGAGAAATTCAAGAGGGTTTTACTCAGGCCCTGAAAGAAGGCTGCCCACCGGACCGCTGCCGCCCCCTGGACAAAGGCGGATAGGGGACCGGGAGTCCCTTTGGTCGCAGGAAAACCAGCCGATCTTTTACCCGGAAAGCAAAGACGGCTGACATCCAGAGTTGAGCAAAAAAAGGACGTGCGGGTAAGCCCAACAGCGGGTAAGCCTAAAATTGTCCTCTTTGCCGAGGAGAAGATACTAATGAATGCGCAGGAACTGTTGATTGAGATACGTCCAGATGCGATCGACGTTTCCGTCATGGTTAACGACCTTGACATGCAGAGAGCAATCTTTTCCCATCAAAAAGGGAGCGAGATGCTCATCGCCTGGTTGAAAAAATATGTGGTCGGAAGTGCCTACGCACGCATGCAGGTGGCTGGCGCCGACGATATGCGTCTGGCCCTTGATTTGGCCAGGGTGCTGGCCGATGCGGGGCATACCGTCAGCGTGGGGAATATCTGCCGGTTCAGCCCTGCACAGAGCACTGAACGTGAGGATCTGACCGAAAGTCCCCCCTTCGAGGAGTCTCGCCGGGAACGGGTCGATATGCTTGGAGAGAACAGAACATCATGCGAATTCTCCTGATCGAAGATGATGCGGACGCGGCTTCCTTCATGACCAAAGGTCTCACGGAAAGCGGCCATTCCATCAACCTGGCGACAGAAGGCAGGGAGGGGTTGTTTCTGGCCATGGAGCACGAGTATGACGTCATGGTCGTAGATCGCATGCTCCCCTTTCTTGACGGGCTCTCCCTCATCAAAACCTTGCGGGCGTCGGGCAACAAAACACCGGCACTGATCCTCAGCGCGCTGGGCGAGGTCGACAACCGGGTCGAGGGCCTGCGGGAGGGCGCCGACGACTACCTCGTCAAACCCTTCGCCTTTTCGGAGTTGCTCGCCCGTCTCGAGGTGCTGGTCAGAAGAACCGATGGGGAAGCCGTGCAGACCGAACTGCGGGTCGGGGATCTGGAAATGGATCTTCTGTCCCGCACGGTAAAGCGCGCCGGGTCTCTGATTGAACTTCAGCAACGCGAATTCCGCTTGCTCGAGTACCTGATGCGCCATTCCGGCCAGGTCGTGACCCGCACCATGCTGCTGGAAAACGTGTGGGAGTATCATTTCGACCCGCAGACCAACGTGATCGACGTGCACGTCAGCCGCCTGAGACGCAAAATCGACCAGAGTTTTCACCCGCCTCTGCTACATACGGTTCGCGGTGCCGGATATGTCCTTCGCGCCGGCTCTTAAGCTTTTTCGCAACTCCACCTTTCGTCTCGCCCTCCTCTACATGGCCGTTTTCAGTATTTCGGTGCTGGTTCTGCTCGGCTTTCTTTACTGGTCCACCGCCCGGTACATGGTTCGACAAAACGAAGCCACCATCGAAGCCGAGATTTCGGGGCTGGCCGAGAGGTATGAGGTATCAGGGCTGCCGGGCCTCAGGGCTCTGATCCTGGAACGAATGGAGCGCAAACCAGGATCCTACAACCTGTATCTGCTGGCCGACCCTGATTTAAGCCCCCTGGCGGGAAATCTGGAGCGCTGGCCCGATATTCAAGCCCCGCCGGAGGGCTGGGTGAGTTTCAACCTGAGAAGTCAGGACGAAAAGACTAACGAGATCCATCCGGTACGGGCACGGCTGTTCCAATTGAAGGGAGGGTATCATCTGCTTGTCGGACGCGACGTGCACGACCTCGAGAACGTCCGGGAACAGATCGGAGCCTCTCTGCTGTGGGGAGTGGCGATAACCGTTTTGCTGGGGCTGGTCGGCGGCTTCGCGATGAGCCGGCGCACAATGCACCGCATTGAAACCATCAATGAGATCTGCCGGGAGATCATGCGCGGCGATCTCTCCCGGCGTATCCCCACGCGCAATACCGGCGACGATTTCGATAATCTGATCCAGAGCCTCAACGAGATGCTCGATAAAATCGAGACCCTGATGATCGGAATGCGCCAGATCTCGGACAATATCGCCCATGATCTCAGAACGCCGCTCACCCACCTGCGCAGCCGTCTGGAACTTCTGCGCGGGTCGCAAGCCGATGCGGTCGCCGGCAACGAGATTCTCGAGCAGACGATTGCTGATGCGGACAGTCTGCTTTCGACCTTCAGTGCGCTGCTGCGCATCGGCCGGGTTGAAGCGGGAAGCCTCCAGGCCGGCTTCCATGAGCTGAACCTGGAATCGATTCTCCTTGATGTCGTCGAGCTCTACGAACCCCTGGCGGAAGAGAAAGGGCAGCTGATGTCCCTGCAGACCAGCGGCGCGGGACGCCTGCGCGGAGATCGCGACCTGCTGTTCCAGGCCCTTGCCAACCTGCTGGACAATGCCATAAAATACACTCCGGAAGGCGGAAGAATCGAAATCGGTCTGCAGAATGGGGCCAGGGGGCCGCAGGTCGTCGTAGCGGACAACGGCCCGGGGATTCCCGCAGAGGCCCGGGAGCAGGTCTTCCAGCGATTCTTCCGTCTCGAAGCAAGCCGCTCGACCCCCGGCAACGGCCTCGGAATGAGCCTCGTCGCCGCCGTCGTTTCACTGCATCAGGCCGACATCCGCCTCGAGAACAACGGACCGGGGCTGCGGGTGACCCTCGATTTCTCTGGATGACTCAGGGACGAACTGATCATTTCAGGGACAAACAACAGGAGGTCCCATGAGTGAGGACAACAAGTCTTTTCACGGCAGCTGGTACGCCCACCCGGTGATGCGCAACGCCCTGATCGCCGCTTCATTGGCAGCCGTCGCTTTTATCGCCGGGCTCCTGGGTCTCATCCCCCGACTTGTCGAGATCGGCATTTACCTGGCGGCGATCCTGCTGGGCGGTTGGCACTGGAGCCGGGAAGGGATCGAGAAGCTGGTCAGGGAAAAGCAGGTGGGGATCGAGATCCTCATCCTTTTTGCGACGGTCGGCTCGGCCACTCTCGGCATGTGGGACGAAGCCGCCGCCCTGGTGGTTCTTTACGGCGCCGCCGAGGGATTGGCGGAATACGCCTACGCCCGCACCCGGGCCTCGATCAGCGAACTGCTCGATCTGGCCCCCAAGGAGGCGCGGCTGCTGATGGACGGGGAGGAGAAGATGGTTCCGGCCGCGGAACTGAAGAAGGACGATCTTTTCCTGGTCAAGCCCGGCGAGTCGTTGGTCACCGACGGCGTGGTGGAAAAGGGACGCTCCAGCGTCAATGAGGCCGCCGTGACGGGGGAATCGGTGCCGGTGGAGAAGAAGGTGGGGATGAAGGTCTTCGCCGGAAGCATGAACCAGTCCGGCGCCTTGACGATAAAAGCCACCGCCACCAGCAAGGACAACACCTTGGCGAAGATGATCCATCTGGTGGAGGAGGCCCAGGAGCAAAAAGGCAAAGCCCAACTCTTCATCGACCGGTTCGGCCGTGTCTACACCCCGGCGATCCTGGTGGCGGCGCTCATGCTGCTTGGCGCGGGCCTTGTTGCGGGCGCTTCGGCCTCCACCTGGGTCACCCGGGCGGTGGTGCTGCTGGTGGCCGCGGCCCCTTGCGCCCTGGTCATGTCGACCCCGGTGACCATTGCCGCCGGCATCGGCCGGGCCGGCAAAAGCGGCGTGCTGATCAAGGGGGGAATCCACCTGGAAAACCTCAACAAGGTTCGCGCCGTCGCGTTCGACAAGACCGGCACCCTGACCCGTGGCGAACCGGTCGTCACCGACGTCGTCCCGTTCGCTGGCGATCGTGGCGAGGTGTTGCGCCTGGCCTATGCGGTGGAGCAGTTCTCCGAGCACTCCCTGGCCCGCGCGGTCGTCCGCAAGGCCAGGGAGGATGGGACACCCAGGGTCGAGGCGGAAGATTTTCAGGCCGTTGAAGGCTACGGCGCCACCGCCATTGTGGCGGGAGAGAAGGTGTTCGCGGGCAAGCCGGGACTGCTACGCAAGCTCGGGCAACAGCCGCCCGAGCTGCCCGAGATCGAGCGACTGCAGCAGGAAGGCAAGACCATCGTCCTGGTCGGCGCCGGTGACTCGGTGCGCGGGGTGATCGGCATCCGGGACGAGGCACGCCCTGAGGCCACGGAAGTCATCGCCGAACTGCACCGACTGGGCCTCAAGACCGTCATGCTCACCGGCGACCATGAAGGAACCGCTCGGGCGATTGCCGAAGAGCTCGGCCTCGACGACGTGCGGGCCGACCTGACCCCTTCCGACAAGGTGGAGGCCGTCGCTGAGCTGGAACAGGAGCTCGGGGCTGTCGCCATGGTGGGCGACGGCGTCAACGACTCCCCGGCTCTGGCCCGGGCCACGGTGGGGATCGCCATGGGAACGGCGGGAACCGATGCCGCCATCGAGGCCGCCGACGTCGCCCTGATGGCCGATGACCTGGAAAAGCTGATCTATGCCCTGGGACTGGGAAAACGGGCTAAGCGTATCAACGCCCAGAACATCGTCTTTTCTCTGCTGGTGCTGGCCGTCCTGGTCCCCTCGGCGCTGCTCGGCGTCATGGGTGTGGCCATGGCGGTCTTCGTGCACGAGGCTTCGGAGCTGCTGGCGGTGGCCAACGGCCTGCGGGCAGGCAGCCCGCGGCGACAAAGGAGCGACGGAAGAAAGGAGGACCGGCGAAAAATCTAACAGATTCTCGCGGCTTCTGAGAATCCCGACCTGCGTCCGTCGGTGGATGAGATGCCAGAGAAGGAAAGGAAAAAAGCCTCCCGGCATCGGCGGCCGGGAGGCTCGGAGGAGGTCATGCAGTTTGTCGGGGCGCAGAATCAACAGCCGGCAGGAGTCCTGCTTTCCTGAACGAGCGGTGTTAGCGCAGCAGCTTGGCCAGGTAGATGAAGGTTCCGCCCACCGAGAGGCTGGCCAGAACGTTGCCGGCATCCGCCACGATGGAGGAGAACTGGTAGCGAAAGGGGAATTCGGTGGCCAGCGCCTTGAGGTCGTAGACCTGAATATAGAGGTAGGAGCCTTTCCACAGAAAAAGAAAGACGAAGACCGCCATGAAGGCGAGAAATCCGCGACTGATCGGGGTTTCCTTCACGTTGAAATAGATCTTGCGGATCATGTCGATATTGATGATCGAGAGGAATACCCAGTTGGCGTTCTCGATGATATTGATGATCGCGAGAGTGCGCGCGGAGGGTGTCGGATTGATCAGGACAAAGACCACGGAACCGAGAATGACGACACCGGTGCCGATAAAGACATAGAGCTTGTGCCCTTCGAGCTCCAGGGTCCGGGAAAAAACGTAATATTCCATGAAACCGTGGGTCATGACCATGATGGCGATGGTGCCGATGATCGAACCGAGGGCCTGAATCTGAGGGATATCCGCCCCGGGCAGCAAGGGGACCGCGGTCGGGATGATCTCGCCCACCAGGATCAGGAAAAATCCCAGCGCAATGCTGGTCCAGACCCGCGCGTTGCCGAGGCTGAAGTAAAAGGAGACCGCCCCGGCAATGAGCCAGAGGCCGATCTGCAGAATGCTTAAATCCATGTGGCAGTCCTCCTGGGTAATGTGATCGTCGCAGAGGGCCCCGGTGGCGGGAGGGCCCCGGCAGGTCGAATCAGGTGAGGATGGATTTGACGCCTCGCTTCATTTCGTCGAGCATGCGATTGACGGCGCTGGCCCCGGCAACCATGCGGGCGGCCTTGTTGATATTGACATAAAAATTGACCAAGGTGGCTTCGGTGATCAGGCTCTTGGTCTCCACCACCCGCTCGAATTCTTTTTCGATCAGGTTGCCGCCGACCTTGCCCAGGTGCTGCTCGGCGGTGCCGCGCAAAAAGGCCAGCAGGCGCTGGCGTCGCTGCTGATCCCGATTCTCCTGGCTTTTTCCCTCTTCCGCTTCGAGCTTTCTGGAGCGCTCCTGCTGCAATTTCTTGGCGCGCCGCCACATCGGCGCAAGGTCGGCCGACTGCTGCAGATCGGTCAACATCAGCTCCTCGAGACTGCGGGTCGCCAACACGTCGACCTTGGCCCCCGGCAATCGGGCGATGGACATGGAGGTGTCGGCGGTGGTTTCAATTTCAGAGGCCCCGTCATGGAAAAACCCGAGGGGATTGCCGTTGTCGTAAAAAATCAGGGCAATGCGGTCGCCGGCGTAGATGCGCAGGCAGCCGTTCATGCGCTTCTCCTTGATGCGCGCCAGCAAAGCCTTGATGTCGATCAGTTTGAGTTCCTGTCCCTGGTAGAGCACATCCCCGTGCAGCAGGGCATGGATGCTCAGGGCCACCTCCGGCGAAAGCTGATAGATGTCGAGGGTGGCCTGATCCTGCAGCGATTCCTCGAAAATTCGGGCAATGGCATCGTAGGCGATCAGCCGTTCGGTACCGCCCGCGAACAGCGCGCTGACCAGTTTGCCCTTTTCAAAGATCAGAATCCCCGTCCCGCCCGCGGTGTCGAAGCGCAGATAACCGGTGAAGGACCCTGCCTGCAACTTGTGCAAGGCTCCGGGCAGGTCGACCCGGCCGGGGTTGAGTTTTTCTTTGACGGGATTTCCCCGTGGCAGCAGGATCATTTTTCAGGACTCCGGGAGATCGGTACCAAGGGTACAAGAGATTACAAAAATATAATTAGCCGTCGCTTTTGTCAATAAGGTTTTCGTGCCGCGACCAGGCCGGTGTCTTCGCTCACCGAGCGGGTCTCGATCTGGTCGAAACCGGCCGCGGCCAGCCAGCGGGCGATTTCGCCGCCGCTGTAAGCGCGGCCGGCGGCGGTCATCACCAGCATATGGACCGAAAACAGGGCGGGCCGCAGGGGGGAGGTCTTATCGTCGTTGAGCAGAAATTCGTGAATCAGAATGCGGCCGCCGGGATTGAGGGCGCGCCGGGCTTTCTCCAGGAGCAGGCGGCACCCCTCTTCGCCGAGGGAATGGAGAACCTGGGAAATCCAGATCGCGTCGTGACCGCGGCCGAGCTCGTCGCGCATAAAGTCGCCGGCAACCAGTTCGACCCGGTCGCCCAGGCCGTGCTGCCGAACCTTTTCCCGGGCAATGGTCAGGGTTTCGGGCAGATCGAACAGACGCACCCGCAGTTGAGGGTAGCGGGCGAGAAAGGCGGCGGCGTAGGTTCCCGGACCACCGCCCAGATCGAGCATCGTCGCGACTCCCGCGAGGTCGATCTGAGCGGCCACTTTGGGAGCGAGGTCGCGGGTCACATCGTCCATGGCATTGATGAAGACATGGTTCCAGCGCTCGCTGTCGTTGAGAATCTCCTTCTCCGGCGGGGTGATGAGGTTGCCCTCGCGCAGCGCCTTCTCCAGTTGGTCCCAGGCACCCCAGCAGTGGCTGAGGTGCTTGAAGATATGGCCGCGATAATTCGGGCCCGACCCGAGACAGTCCCGGGCGAGCTTTCCATTGCGGTAGCCCCCGTCGGCCTTTTCGATCAAACCCAGCGCCACCAGCGCATCGAGCAGCACGCTCAGAGCCGCGGGCCGAACCTTGAGGATTCGCGCCAACCCGTCGACGTCGTGCACCGTCTGCAGGTGGATAAATAGATCGAGATCGTTGGCGACCAGAAAAATCTTGGCGCCCTGAAAGCCTGCGGCGAGCCGCGACAGATCCTGAAAGGTCTCCATGACCATTTCATTTCCTCCTCGAAAAAGCCTTCGGTCGATGCCTACTTGCCAAACCGGCCGCGCAGTTGCCGGAAAATCGCCCGGCGCCACTGCCGAAAACGGCGGTACCCTTCCCGCTCGAAAAACTGCCCCGGGTTATGGCCGCAGTCGGCCAGCAGGAGAAAAGTGGCCGGCAGTTCTTCCGGCAGCCGTCCCGTCATCCCCCGCAACAGGATCGCAAGACCGGGGACCTCGGGGCCGCAACTCGATTCCGCGTCGAGTTCCCGTCCCGACTCCCGGAACCCGCAGAAATGGAGCCGGCTGCTCCCCTCCCAGCCGGGGTCGGGCTTGACCAGAGCCACCAGGGGAACATCCGCGGCGAGTTCGCCGACACCCGCCGCCGCGAGCAGGTTTTCCAAACAGGCGAGATGCAGCAGCCCTTGACGGCGGCGCCCGGTGTCTTCGAAAAACCAGCCACCCTCACCTCCCGCGGGTTCGCCGCACAGGGGGCAGTCCCGGCGCAGCCGGGCCCTGCGGGCGCGGGGCATGCCGGCGCAGGCATCCTGCAGCTGGCGCCGGCGGCTGCGGGGAGCTCGGGTACGGTCGAAGGCTTCCAGCACAAAACTGGCCAGGTCGCGAAACTGGCGATGCACCACCGTGGCGCGGGCATGGGTGAGCACCGGATAGACCCGGCGGGAGAAACTGGTGGCCAGCCCTTCCACCTTGGGGCTCTTGGCGATGGCGGTCGGGGCCACCTGGTAGCCCCGCTCACGAGCGGAAAATTCGAGAAACTCGCGCAGCCCGACCTCATCGCGCAACCGCAGGCGGGCATCGATCAGGCTCGGAATCACCCACAGGTCGTCCGGCGCTCCCCCCTCTTCGGACAAGGCCTGCACGATGGTGGCGGCATTCACCAGGGAGGGACGGTCCCTGACCGGGGTCAGCACCAGGTCGGCCGCGCCCAGGGCGGCCCGGGTCAGGTTATCGAGAATCGGGCGGGTATCGAGCAGCAGAATGCCGCCAAGCTCGGCGCCGGCGAGGGTCGTCCGCAGTCTGGCGGGATCTTGGGGCGAGGCGCCGAGGTCCCGCTCGGAGGCGAGAAACTGCACCCCGTATTCGCCCAGTTGCACCAGATCGGCAAGTTTCTCGCCGCGCAGCCAGCCGCCCACGGTGCCGCCGGTGCGACCGCCGATGGCGAACATGGCGTCGACGCTGAAATGATTGTCGAAGGAGACGATGGTGACCGGCAGATCTTCGCGCAATCCCTTGAGATAGACGGCCAGGTTGGTGGCGATGGTGGTCTTGCCCACGCCCCCCTTCTCACTGGCGACGGTCACCACGAAGGGCGCAGCGTCACTCATCCCGCGGCATCCATATCGAGCTCTTCCCACCGGGCGTAGAGCTGGGCCAGCTCATCCTGCAGCGCCCGGTGGCGTTCGGCCGCCTCGCGCGAAGCCTGCGCATCGCTGAAGATTTCGGGGCTGGCCATGCGCGCCTCGAGATCGGCCAGTTCGGCCTCGCCCGCCTCGATGCGCTCCTGCACCTCCTCCAGCTCCTTCTGCCGGCGGCGCTCCAGGCGCTTGGCCTCTTTGCGCTCGTCGTGGGATTGCTGACGCTCCCCGCGGTCGGCCGCAACCGCCGGGGCGCCCTGGTGCTGGTGTTGCTCGACCCGCTCGCGGCTGTGGCTGAGGTCTCCCTGGCGCTCCTTGAAACGCAGGAAGTCTTCGTAGTTTCCCGGATGGCTCACCAGCTTGCCGCCGCCGACTTCGACCACGCGGGAGGCCAGGGCATCGACAAAATAACGATCGTGGGAGACGAACACCAGCGCCCCGGCGTAGTGCTGCAGCGCATCGAGCAGCACCTCCTTCGACTGCAGGTCGAGGTGGTTGGTCGGCTCGTCGAGAAGAAGCAGGTTGGCCGGGTGCAGCAGCATGATGGCCAGCGCCAGCCGGTTGCGCTCGCCGCCGGAGAGAACCGCGACTTTTTTCTGCACGTCGTCGCCGGAGAACAAGAAGGCGCCGAGCACGTCGCGCACTTTCGGCACCATGTCGAAGGGAGCGGCGGCGGTAATCTGCTCGAGCACGGTGCGACCGCCCTCCAGCACCTTGGCCTGATCCTGGGCAAAGTAACCGAGGCTGAGGTTGTGGCCCTCGCGGCGCTGGCCACGGCGGGGGCACTCGGCCCCGGAGAGGACACGCATCAGGGTCGACTTGCCGGCGCCGTTGGGACCGACCAGCGCGACCCGCTCGCCGCGCTCGACGGTGAAATCGATGCCGTCGAGCACCGTCAACTCGCCATAGCCGTGGTGCACGCCACTGAGCGCCAGCGCCATCCGTCCCCCCTTGGGCGGATCGGGAAAGCGAAAGGCGATGCGCTTGCGCGCCGGCGGCACCGCGATACGCTCGATTTTATCGAGCTGCTTGATCCGGCTCTGCACCAGCGAGGCTTTGTTGGCCTGGTAGCGAAAGCGGTTGATGAAAGCCTCGGTGCGGGCGATTTCCTCGTCCTGGCGCCGCTTGGCTTCGCGCAGGGCCGCGACCCGCTCCTCGCGAGCCGCAAGGTAGCGGCTGTAGCTGCCGGGATACTCGGTCAACTGCCCGTTCCAGATCTCGACGATGCGGTTCACCACCCGGTCGAGAAAAAACCGGTCGTGGGAGACCAGCACCACGGCGAAGGGATAGTTGACCAGGTAGTCTTCGAGCCAGTCGCGCGCCGGCAGATCGAGATGGTTGGTCGGTTCGTCGAGCAGGAGCAGGTTGGGGCGGCGCAGCAGCAACTTGGCGAGGCCGATGCGCATCTGCCAGCCGCCGGAGAACTGCTCGCACGGCTTGCTCCAGTCGCCCTCGGCAAACCCCAGGCCGTGCAGCACCTTGCCAATTTCCGCCTCCATCGCGTAGCCGCCGCGCTGGAGAAAAAGCTCCTGCAGCGATGCATAACGCTCCAGGTCGCGTTCATCCTGGCGGGTGGAAATCGCCTGTTCGAGCGCCTCGAGTTCGCTCTCGACGGCGAGCAGCTCCCCGAGGGCGCTGCGCACCTCGGCGAACAGGGTGCGACCGCGGTGCTCGAGGCCATCCTGCGGCAGATAACCGATGGTAGTGTCGCGGGCCATCTGCACCTGGCCGGCGTCGGGACTCACCTGCCCCGCCAGTAGCCGCAGCAGGGTGGTTTTCCCCGCCCCGTTCTCGCCGCACAACCCGATGCGGTCCTGGGTGCGGATGGTCCAGTCGATGCCGGCGAAAACGGCCCGGTCGGCAAAATATTTTTTGACGCTCTGCAACTGAAACATGCCCTCTCTTATAGCACAGCCAAAGAACCCATAAAACATCTAAAATGAATGCCTTTTTCCGACTTTGCCCCTATCCAAACGCCCTCTTCTCTGCTATATTTTGCGCAATTCCGGGCCCGTCCCGGTTGCGAGTTGCGTAAATCCGGGCGGATGCGCCCGGGTGCACGGCAATAAAGAGTTTCGAATTTCCCCTCTCCCGGGAAATCTCCGGATCAGAGCGCCGACCGCGGCCCGCCCCCCCCAGGGCGCCGCCGTCAGGCCTGCCGTCGAGCCTGGGTGAGAATCTCACCCCCCCTCTGATTGCGAGGGGGAACCAACCCATTTTCGCGGGGCCGCCGTTGCGACCCTCGCCAAGGATTCGCGCGCATGAGCCGAAAAATGCTGATCAACGCCACCCATCCCGAAGAACATCGGGTGGCCATCGTCGAAGACGGTTTTCTGACCGAACTCGACATCGAAATCACCGGCAAGGAACAGACCAAAGGCAACATCTACAAAGCGGCGGTGGTCCGGGTCGAAACCGGACTGCAGGCCGCTTTCGTCGATTACGGCGGAGAGCGTCTCGGCTTTCTCCAAATCAGCGAATTGCACCCCAGCCTCTATCCCGCCAGCGAAGACGACCGGCGCCACCGCCCGCGCATCAACGACATTCTGCGCTCCGGGCAGGAGATCCTGGTTCAGGTCCTCAAGGAGGAGCGCGGCACCAAGGGCGCGGCGCTGACCACTTTCCTGTCTCTCGCCGGCCGCTACATGGTGCTGATGCCGGAAAGCCCGACCAAAGGCGTCTCGCGCAAGATCGAGGAGGAGTCCGAGCGCAAGAAGCTCAAAAAAGCCATGGCCGAGCTCGACCTGCCCGAGAACATGGGCTATATCGTGCGCACCGCCGGCATCGGCAAGGCTCCCGACGAGTTGCGCCGCGATTTCGACAACCTGGTCAATGTCTACCGCAACATTCAGGAGCGCAGCCGCCAGGTCAAGGCCCCGAGCCTGATCTTCCGCGAGTCGAACCTGATCATCCGCTGTATCCGCGACTATTTCACCGAGGACACCGAAGAGGTTCTGGTCGACGACCCGGCCGTGTTCGAGGAGGCCCGCGACTTCTTCCGCATGCTCATGCCCGACAAGGTGCGCCTGGTCAAGCTGCACCAGGAGCGGCGCCCGATTTTCAGCCGCTACCAGATCGAAGAGCAGATCGAGACCATCAACCAGAACAAGGTTGCGCTCCCCTCAGGCGGATCGATCGTGCTCGACGCCACCGAAGCCCTGGTGGCGATCGACGTCAACTCGGGGAAAATGGCCAGCGAGCAGGGCATCGAGGGGACCGCCTACAAAACCAACCTCGAAGCGGCGGTCGAGTCCGCCCGCCAGCTGCGCCTGCGCGACCTGGCCGGGCTGATCGTCATCGACTTCATCGACATGCGCGACCGCAAGCACATCCGGGCCGTGGAAAAGGCCCTGCGCGACGCTCTGAAAAGCGACAAGGCCCGCGTCACGGTCGGTCGCATCAGCCAGTTCGGCCTGCTCGAAATGAGCCGCCAGCGCCTCAAGCCCTCCCTGGCCGCAGCCTCCTACCTGACCTGCCCCCACTGCCAGGGACACGGCCGGATCAAGAGCATCGAGGCCCAGGGATTGGCCTTTCTGCGCCGCATCCATTCCGCCGTGGCCAAAGGCCAGATCCGTCGCATCGAAGGGCGTCTGCCCCTGGAAGCGGCGGGCTATCTGCTCAACACCAAGCGCGAAGAGCTCCTCGAGCTGGAGCGCCGCTACGACCTGGAGATCGTCCTCCTCGGCCAGTCCAACCTGCTCCCCCACCAGGCCGAGATTAACCCGATCCGCCGCGACAAAGAGGAGGAGGCGCGCGAGAAGCAGGATTTCTCCCCCATCGAACACGCCACCCAGATCGACCAGAGCCCGCCCCCGGCCCCTTCCCCCGAACCCGCGCCCCAGGAACCAGCCGAGGCACTGACGGTGGCGACGCCGGCTGCCGGCGGCACCAGCGAGGAAGAGGGGGGCAAAAAGAAACGCCGCCGCAGACGCCGGCGGAAGAAATCGAGCGCGGATGAAACCCCGAGCGATCAGGCCATGGCGCAGGAGGGAGTAGCCGAAGCCGCTGACGAGATCGATGCAGGGGAGCCGGTTCGGGAAGCATCCCCCGTACCTGCTGCCCCGGCGGCTGTCCCGGAGGCCGCCGGCGAACCCGAGGGTGCGCCCGCCGCCCCTCCCAGGAAAAGATCCCGGTCGCGCCGCACCCGCAAACCTGTCGCGGCCGCCAAGGCGGCAGAAGCCACTGCCACACAACATGAGGGCGAGGCCGGACCACCTGCGGCTGCCGGGGAGATCTCCCCCCACCCGCCTGCCGCCCAGGAGTCTTTGCCGGTGGCGCCCCCCGATGCAACGCCTGCGTCCGAAGAGGTCGCGGCCCCGGCCGCCACGAATCCTGCCGTCGAAAAACCCGCGTCTGCCCCGCGCAAGCGCCGCGCCCGCGCGAAAAAACCGGAAACCGCTTCACCCGAGGCGCCCGACAAGGGGACTCAAGCACCCACCCCCCCCTCGGCAACTCCGCCCGCCCCGGCGGAAGAGGGGGGCACCGCAACGCCCCCCCAGCCTGAGCAGCGGGCCGAAGAAGCCCCCCTCGGGAAAAAGCCGACCCCACGGCGTAGAGCGCCCCGCAAACCGGCTGACGCCGCAGCCGAGAAGGCCGGGAGCGCAAAAGCCCAAAACGAGGCCGGTCCCCAGACGGGGGAGGAAACAGCGGAAAAGGCCCCGGCCAAACCCCGCAGAACCCGGCGTACCCCGAGCGCCAAACCGAAGAAGCCGGCCGAGGTCGCAGCGGAAGCGGCCGCGGCAACACCAACCGAATCGGCGGGCGCAGCGGAAAAACCGGCGCCCGTGCCCAAACCCCGGACCCGCCGCACCGCGGCCCGCAAGAAAAAAACCGAGCCGGATGAGGGCTCACCCAAGCCCGATGCGGAACAATAACGCGAGCCCCATACGAAAAAGGCCGGGAATCACTCCCGGCCTTTTTTGTCGCTTCTGAGAAATATCGCCAACGCCCCGTCGCCGCCGTAGCGGCGCGGAGCCCGCCCCCATTCCACCACCCACTGCCGCCCCTCTGCGGCCAGAAACCGCTCGATTTCGCTGCGCAGGACGGGTTCCTCACTCGAATGCTGGCCGCGCCCGGTAATCACCAGAACGGTCCGAAGCCCCTGATAGTGGCTGTTCTGCAGAAAATGGGCGACCTTGATCCGGGCCTGTTCGCGGTCGAGCCCATGCAGGTCGAGTTCGGCTTCGGGCGCTTTGCGTCCCCGCGTCAGTTCGCGCATTCGCCGCGGCGCAGACGGCGGCGACTCATCCGTCGGCAGCTCGTCGGCAAAGGTCGTATCGAGCTTGCCCAGCGCCTCGAGAAAAAGGGCGTCATCGTCTCCCGCATCCGGCCCTATTTTTTCGCCCGATGCCGGGCTCTCCTCCTGCCGGACGGGAGCCTTGAGATCTGGATCGTCGCCCGAATCGCACGCAATCGCCTTGACGCCGAGGAAGGCCATTTCCTCGAAAAACTCGCCGCCCGGACGGGAGGCCGGGGGATCGGCCTTGGGCCTGGAAGTCGATTTTTCCGGGCGTTCTCCGCCGTCGGAAACGGACAACCCCTTCAGGTTGCCGAAGGGGTTGTTGGAGAAGCTTTTTTCTTTTGCCGGCGCTTGCCGCTTTTTCCGGGACATCGGGATTGCTCCATGCTTACCGGCGCACGATCTTGCGCCGCCCCATGACCGCCCGGGACTGCTCCTTCATGACCGATCCCGGCTTCTCGAGGTGAAACTGGAACCAGAGGTCGCCAAAGGCGCGCATCTTCATCTTGCGCCCTTCTTTGAGCGCCTCCAGGTTGGCCTCGAGCCGCTCGTCGCCGCCGGTTTTTTTGAGCGCCTTTTCCAGCACCGCGATCGCCTTGTCCTTATCCCCGACTTTTTCCAGACAGTACGCGTAGAGGTTCCACAGCAGCGCCTCCTTCTTAGTGGCGCCCACCGCCTTCTCGAAGGTTTCGACCATCTTGGCGGTCTGGTTGCGCTTCATGTAGCAGACCCCGAGCATCCCCATGGCCACCCAATGACGCACGAAGCCCTTCTGCAGGTAATCGAAGGCCTTGGCGAAATCGCGCTTGAGAAACAGAAGCATGCCGATCTGGGCGTCGATCTGGGCCTTGATGTAGAACTGCCAGTTCTTGAACTGGTAGCCGGATTCGAGGGTCTTGATCGCCTTCTCCGCCCGCCCGGCCTGAATATCGCGCTGCGCGGCCTCCATCAGGGCGGAAACCTTGTTCATGACGATGCGGGTGATCAGGATGAAAGAGACGGTGAACACAACCACCGAAACGCCCGCGGCAATCCAGATGTTGACGCCGGCCGCGATGTGGAGCAGCACCATGGTGAGGGTACAAAGCAGAAGGGAGATGGCCAGGTTGAACATAGGGAGCAAAGGTCCTTTCCGGTGGGTATGTCGAGCGGTGAGTGAGTTTAGCAATCCCCCCCCCAAATGTCAAAAACTTCCGTAAACGGGAAGGACCCGGAATTGCGGGAGAAATCAGCGCGGCAGGTGGGGATGGAAAACCAGCCGGTCGATGCCCAAGACGATGGGATCGGGAGGAAGGGAGTCATGGCGGGCAAACTGGGTATTGCCGCACTGCAGCAGGGGCAGCGGCTCCCGGACCGAACTCAGGCGGAAGAGCTCGCCGCAGGGCGCGGCGCAGGGTCCGGACTGCCCCGCTTCGCGGCAGGGACAGTTGCGGCTGGAGGTGACGAAGAGGTAAGGATGGTGCAGCGATCCCCGCAAGGGGGCGCACAGGGGCGCGATCCCCTGCAGCAGGTTGTCGAGCTCGACCCGGGCGATGCCGTTTTCGGCCAGAAGCGCCCTGGCCTCCTGCCCGTACCAGCTGCCACGCCGGAAATAGGCGCGGGCTTCGGGCGTCATTTCGAGATCGAGAATCTGCGGCCCCCTTTTCTGTCCCGACAGCGCCCGCCCGAGGACGAGGGGGACACCGGGGCAGAGCTCCCGGGCGAGGGTCAGCGCCCCCCAGTCGGAGAGGACAATCTCGTCACCGGAGCGCAAATGGGGGGCGAGTTGCTTCAGTGCGTCGCGCAGGCGCGGCAGAAAATCTTCACCCAGCACCGGGGTGACCAGGGAGAACGCCCACCCCGCGCCATGGGCCGCGGCGGCGGCGGAAATCAGGGTGGAGGCCGGCGGAAAGGTCCAGCAGCAGAATTCGCTGCCGCCGTAGAGGCGGGAAAAGCCCTGCGGGAGTTCCGCCGGCACCTGCCGCAGAAAGATCGCGCGTTCGAGCTCAGCCACTGTGCTCCTGCGCCACCATCAGGGTGAGCTGATCGCCCGGGCGCAGGACGTGGCCCTCGCCCAGATTGTTCCAACGCATGATGTCGCGGGTGCCGACGTCGTAGCGGCGGCCGATGTCCCACAGGTTGTCGCCCGGCTTCACCTCGTAGACCAGCTTGGTCACCGGTCCCGGATTTTTCTTGCCGGGCTCCTGCGCCACCATCAGGGTGAGCCGGTCTCCCGGCCGCAGAATGTGGCCCTTGCCGAGATTGTTCCAGCGCATGATGTCACGGGTGCCGACTCCGTAGCGCCGGCCGATATCCCACAGGTTGTCGCCGGGCTGGACCTGATGGACCCGCTTGGCCAGGGGGGCCGAGGGCTTGTTTCTCTGCGCGGACTTGGCCCCGCCCGCCGCAGACGACACCATCAGGGTCTGGCCCGGACGCAACAGATTGCTCCAGCCGAGCTTGTTCCAGACTCGCAGCTCCTTTTCGGTCACATCGAAGCGCTGGGCGATCTTCCACAGGCTGTCGCCGCTTTTGACCGTGTAGGTCTTGCGTCGGGTGCGGACGTAGTCATCCTTGAGCTCGTCCAGGGGCAGCGAAGTGAAACCTTTTTTCAACGGCAGAATAAGATCGCGGCCGAGTTTCAGCGCGCGCGGGTCCTTGATGCCGTTGAGGGCGATGATATCGGCGACGCGAATGTTATAGGTCTTGGCCAGTTGCAGCAGCGTATCGCCCTGCTCGATCTTGTGCCGTTTGTACTTGGCCCGGTCGGTCGGCGGCACTTCGGCGTAGCGGGCGAGAAACTCCTCGCGGCTGCCGACGGGAAGGCGCAGCTCGTGCTTTTTTCGTCCCGGCGGGGTGCACCAGCGCTTGAGCTCGGGGTTGAGAGCCTTGATCTCGTCGTAGGAGGCGCCACTCAGCTCGGCCACCAGCTCAAGATCGGTGGCGGCGGGAATGGGGGCGACATCGTAAGCGAGCGGCTGGTGCATCGCGAGGTCGGTGAAGCCGTATTTGGCGGGGTCTTTGGCGATGGTCAGGGCGGCTAGGAGTTTGGGCACGTAGTGTTTGGTCTCCTCCTGCAGGTACTTGCCCCGGGAAAGCTCCCAGAAGTCGCGGGTGTTGTACATCTTGATGGCCCGCAGAATCTTGCCGCCGCCGGCATTGTAACCGGCAACCGCCAGATACCAGTCGCCGTCGAAAGTCTTGTGCAGGTCGCGCAGAAAACGGGCCGCGGCATGGGTCGCCTTCTCGGGGTCGCGCCGTTCGTCGAACCACCAGTCGCTTTCGAGACCGTACATGCGCCCGGTGCTCTCGATGAACTGCCAGGGCCCGACGGCGTGAGCCCAGCTGTAGGCGCGATCGTTGAAACCCGATTCGATCATCGCCAGGTAGGCGAGATCTTCCGGCAGGCCGTACTCGGCGAAAATCTGCCGCATCATGGGGATGTAGCGGCCGGAGCGCTCGAGCCAGCGGCCGAAGGTCCGACGCGCCGGGCCGCGGTAAAGGTCGATGAAAAACCTGACCCGGTCGTTCTCCACCACCGGAAAATCGAACACCACCTCTTCGCGCTGGACGGTGGGACCTTCGTTTTCGGGAAAGATCGGGTTGGCGTTGAGCAGTTCGAGGTCTTCCACCGTCTCCTCGCTCTCGCCCACCTCTTCAATCTCGGCAGGAAAATCTTCGCCGTCCGCGGCAAGGTCGGGGGCCTCGGCCAGGCGATCCGCCGCGGCCGGGGTCAGCGGGGCCGGAGATTGGGCCAGGCTGAGGGCGACCACTTCTTCGCAGGGAGCGCCCGCAGCCAGGGGCACGGGCAACTCGCCCTGGCTGCGCAGAACCCGGGCCGCGGCCGCGCAGGTTTCCGGGTCTTTGCCCTGCAGGGGCCAGAAATCAGGGACGCTGCAGGCACCGAGGAGCAACGCGATCATCAAAGCCGGGGGAAAGAACTTCATCATGAACTGCAACCTCCGTCGAGAATCGGTCAAGAAGACAGATCCTCTGAAGAATCCTCATGCACGCGGTCCGCCCCCTCCAGCGGCCAGAAACGCCGCTCCAGCTCCGCCAGCAGCGGCTCGAAGCTGCGCCGCGCGAGGGCGCTGACCGCAATGGCATCGAAGCGGCGACACAGCGCTGCCGTCTGGTCCCCGGGGACCAGGTCGGTCTTGTTGAAAACCAGTTGTCGGGGAATCGACCCGAGGTCGAGATCCTGCAATATCCGCTCCACGGCGGCGATATGTTCTTCGAAATGGGGGCTGGAAATATCGACCACGTGCAGCAGCAGGTCAGCATCCTCGAGTTCCTCCAGGGTGGCCTTGAAGGCGCCGAGAAGGCTCTTGGGCAGCTTGCGGATGAAGCCGACGGTATCGGTAATGATCACCTCGCGCTCCAGGGGAAAACGCAGCCGGCGCGACGAGGTGTCGAGAGTGGCGAAGAGGAGGTTTTCGGTGAAAACCGCGCTCTGGGTGAGGGCGTTGAGCAGGGTCGATTTGCCGGCGTTGGTGTAACCGACGATGGAGATGATCGGGACGTCGGCCCGGATGCGGCGCTGGCGGCGCTGGCGGCGCCCCTTGGCCAGCGAGGCAAGCTGTTTTTCCAGCCGCGACAGGCGCTCGCGAATGCGCCGACGGTCGGTCTCGAGCTTGGTCTCGCCGGGGCCGCGGCCGCCGACCCCGCCCATCAGGCGCGACATGGCGGTGCCCTTGCCGAGCAGGCGCGGCATGATGTACTTGAGCTGGGCCACCTCGACCTGCACCTTGCCGTCGAGGGTGTGGGCGCGGCGGGCGAAGATATCGAGAATCAGCTGCGAGCGGTCGATGACCTTCATCTCGGTGATCTCCGAGATGGAGCGCACCTGGCCGGGGGAGAGTTCCTGGTCGAAGATGAGCAGCGTCGCCCCCTGCTGCAGGGCGCGGATGATCACCTCCTTGATCTTGCCCTCCCCCATCAGGAAGCGCGGGTGGATCTTCTGGGTGCGCTGCACCACCTGGTCGAGCACCACCACGTCCGCCGTGCGGGCCAGCTCCGCCAGCTCCGCCAGCGAATCCTCGAGCTCGTCGCGGGGGGCGCGGCCTGCCGAGATCAGGATGGCCTTCTCGCGGGTGTCGGACAGGTCGAAGGTCTCGCCCATCTTGCGCTCCATCTCCGACTCGAGCGAGGCGATGAAACGCGCAAAGTCAAGCCCCAGATCGTAGGCCGAAGGAGCGGAGAGAATTTCGACGCTCTTGCCTTCGGGGTTGGGGGGGAGCAGATGGGCATAGTCGATGCGGCCGGGCAGCCCGCGGGCCCCGACCTCGATGGCGACCATCAGATCGAGACGCAGCAGGGCGAGGTCGGTCAGGTCGTCCTGGGAGAGGGGTTCGCCCTTGAGGTGGGTATGGATGCAGCGCAGCCCGCGCAGCCCGCTGCGGCCAAGGCCGAAACGGGACAGGTCGGGGATCACGATCTCGCGGTCGTCGCCGACGATCACGTGCAGGATCACGCCCTGGCGATCGACGATGATGCCAAGCTGACGGCGGATTTCCTCGGACTGTTCGGTGAGAAAGCGAGCAAGGTCGCCGGTGACGACCTGGTCGGGCGCGATCCGGCGTCGGTCGATGCGCTCCAGCGCCTTGATCTGGCTCGGCTTGAGGCCGGTCAGATTGCCGTCAACCACGACCGCCCTCCCCGCCGGACGAAAAAAGGGCCGCGCACGGCCCCATTTCGAATCGATGGAAAAATCTCAGGTCAGGCATTGACGATGACGTTGAACCCGGCATCGACGAAGTGGGTTTCGCCGGTGACGCCGCTGGCCAGATCGGAAAGGAAATAGAGAGCCGACTTGCCCACTTCCTCCTGGGTCACGGTGCGCCGCAGGGGGGCGAAATCATCCATCAGCTTGAGTTTTTCCTTGAACTGACCGATCCCCGAAGCCGCCAGGGTCTTGATCGGGCCGGCGGAAATGGCGTTCACCCGGATGCCGGCCGGGCCCATTTCAGCGGCAAGATAGCGCACCGAGGCCTCGAGCGCCGCCTTGGCCACTCCCATCACGTTGTAGTTGGGCACCGCGCGCTGGGCGCCGAGATAGGACAGGGTCAGAATGCTGCCGCCCTCCGTCATCAACCGGGCGGCGCGGCCGCTGACGGCAACCAGGGAGTAGGCGCTGACGTCCATCGCCAGGGCGAACCCGTCGCGGGAGGTCTGGCTGAAGGGCTTCTTGAGGTCGTCGCGGTTGGCGAAGGCCACCGAGTGCACCACGAAATCGAGGCCGCCCCAGGCTTTTTCAACCTCGGCGAAGACCTGATCGATGTCCTCGTCCTTCTGCACGTCGCAGGGCAGCACCAGGGTCGAACCGAGGCTTTGCGCGAGGGGACGCACCCGCTTCTCCAGGGCGTCGTTGAGATAGGTGAAGGCCAGCTCCGCGCCGGCGGCGGCCAGCGCCTGGCTGATGCCCCAGGCAATGCTCTTATCGTTGGCGACACCGAAAATAATGCCGCGCTTTCCCTTGAGAAGTTCCATTTCCGAGAAGTTCCTCCTTGATATCGCACCGATAGACGAATAGGCAGTTTTAACAAATGGGGCGGCGGAAGGCAAGGGATTATCGTCAGCCCCGGGTCCGGGCGTCGGCGCCACGCCCCTCATTTCTCCATCAGGCAGTACTTGAGGTAGCGGCCCTCGGGAAAGGTCACGGGAAAGGGAAAATCCTCCGGCTGGCCGTAGCTGGCCAACACCCGCAGATCGCACCCCGCCTGCAGCGCCCCGCGCCGGATTTCCTTGAGAAAATCGGCGACATCGACTTTCTGGTGATTGGACGAACAGATCAGCAGGCCGCCGCGGGGCAGGAGTTGAACCGCCTGGGCCACCAGATCGCTGGTCCCCCCCCGGGTGGTGAAGCGGCTCTGGCGGGTGGTGGAAAAAGACGGCGGATCCATGAGAATCACGTCATAGCTCGCGCCCGCGGCCACCTGCTCGTTCAGCACCGCGAAACAATCGCCGGTGATGAACTGGTGGCGCTGTGGATCAAGCCCGTTGCGGCGGAAGTTCTCCTGCGCCCGCTGCAGATAGCCGCTGGCGGCATCGACGCTCACCACCAGTTCGGCGCCGGCCGCGGCGGCGGCCACCGAAAAAGCCCCGGTAAAGGCAAAGAGATTGAGCACCCGGCAGCCGGCGGCGCGCCTCATGAGATCGCGCCGATTGCTGCGTTGATCGAGAAAAAGCCCCGTGTGCAGCCCCTCTTCGAGATCGACCAGAAATTTGAGCCCGTTCTCCTCGACGGTCAGGGGAAACGACGCACCGCGCCCCCAGACCAGCTTGCCCAGACGGCCCGTCTGTCCCCTGGCCGCAAGCTCGCGGGTCTGGCGGGGCCGGGTCTTGAGATAGATGCCGGCCGGGCTGGCCGCCTGCGCCAGGGCGGCGATCAGGGGATCGAGGTGAGCCTCCCAGCCGCGGGCGTAGAGCTGCACCAGGAGAGAGTCGCCATAGCGCTCCACCACCAGCCCGGGAAGACCGTCCCCCTCGCCGTTGACCAGCCGGAACGCGTTGGTCCCACTCAGATCGGCGTGACGGCGGCGCAAAACGGCCGCGGCCAGACGCTCCCGCAGCCAGCTCTGGTCGAGAGAGACCGGGGCAAAGGCCAGCACCCGGGCCACCACCCGGTCATCCGGGTCGAGCAGCGCGGTCGCGAGAAACCGCCCCCCCTCATCCTCCAGAGCCACCACCGCGCCGCTGCGCCCCTTGGGCCAGCGACGGGTGTAGCGATCGGCAATCACCCAGGGATGGCCGAGTTCGAGCATCCGGACCGTTTCCGGTCCGACAACGAAAGATCGTGACATCGCGCTCACCTCCATGAAAAGCCAACGGCCAGCACCCTACCACCAAATCGATCCGGCGACCAAGCTCTCTCTTTGCACCACCCCGGCCCTGTGCTATCCTCGCCGTCCCAACATCTAGCCGCTTTGGAGACCGCCAATGGAAAATCCCCCCAAGTCGGGCGCCGAACTTCACATCGAACAGATCATGCAGCAGCTCTCCCCCGATTCGGAGCGCTACCAGGCCCTGGATTCGGCCAAACGCTTCAAGTCCTCCTGGGTCGAACTGGGCGAGCGCCTGGCCGCGGTGCGCCAGGGCAACCGCTTTCGCGAATGGGGCTACGACGCCTTCGAAGACTACTGCAGCCGCGAAATCCGCATTCGCAAAGCGACCGCCGACAAGCTGCTGCTCGCCTACCACTACCTGGAGAAAAGCGAACCGGAACTGCTGGCCCGCAAGAAGGAACTCAAGCCGCTCCCCGATTACCGCTCGGTCGACCTGCTGCGCCAGGCGCGGGAGGAAAAAAACTTCACCGAGGAACATTACGCCGATCTGCGCAAGGCCATCATCGAGGAGGAGCGCAGTCACCCCACCGTGCTTAAGATGTTCAAGGAGACGGCGGCCATCACCGATCCGCAGGAAGATGACCCCGCGCTCCATTATCGCGCCTGCCTGCAGGCGGCGCGCCGTCTGGAAATCGCGCTGCGCTCGGTGGAGGATTTGCCCGAGGGCGCGGCCGGGCCGGTCAGCGACCTGGCCCAGTGGCTGGAGGAGCGGATGAAGACGGCGGAAAAGCAAACGCCGGCGGATCAATGACCCACCGACGTCCGACTTGTCTGGAGCGCTGCGGCAACGACTAAAAAGGATTGGGCAACCAGCGGAAGGTGAAGGCGAGCAGCAGGGTGCCGGTCACGCACAAGGCGATGTAGAGCAGGACGACCCGGGGGCGGAACATGGAAACGAACACGCCCATGACCGGCAGGGCGGTCACCGGCCCACCCACCAGCATGGCAATGCCCGGGCCCTTGGCCAGGGGAATCGCCTGGCCGGGATCGGGCAGAAAGAAGCCGAAGATCATGGAGGCCGCGGTCACCTGCGGCAGATGCAGCGGAATCGTGGCGAAGGTGACGGCAAAGATCGGCCAGAGACCCTCGCCGGTGAGCAGGTTGATGATCCACGAGTTGGGCACGAACATGGTCACCACCACCTCGATCACCATGCCGATCAGGGCGAACTTGCCGATCTTGATCGCCCCTTCCCAGAACTTGGCGAGAAAAACCAGAAATCGGTTGTGAGTGCAGCGATCGACCCGATGGGAGAGCTGCTTGCCGCATTCGCAACGCAGTTCCTCCACCGGATAGTCGGGGTCGTGAAAATCGCCCGCCGGCAGCTGCTTGCGGAAAATCACGTCTTCGGCGAAGCCGAAGCGGCGCAGACCGTGAGTCAGGTAGCCGGTAAACACCCCGAGAAACAGGGCGCAGAAGAGCACCAGGTTGGCCCATCCCAGCCCCAGCATCCCCGACAGCATAGCGTAGGAGGCCGGACTCATCAGGGGCGAGGTCACCAGCAGCGCCATCGCGGGAGCGAGCGGCAACCCCGCCAGCAGCAACGAAATCACCAGCGGCAACGTGGCGCAGGCGCACAGAGGGCTCAGCGCCCCGAGAAGCGTGGCGAACACGATCGACATCAGGCCGAAGCGGGTCAGGGCCTTGCGGATCTTGACGTGCCACTTGAAGGTGCGGATGATCGCCTCGAGCAGTACCCCGATTAACAGATAGGGCAGAATGTAGGTGAACTCATGCCAGAGTTCCGCTCCGAATTCGATCAAAACATTTGCAACATTTTCCATACCAGCCATCCTCGATCGGTAAGATTCTTTTCCTCATCCCGGATTCTTCCGGGTCGCTTGCTGCTCCACCGGGGTTCCTCCGCCATAACACAAGCCCATCCGGGCAAAACAAGATGACTTTTCGTCAAGACGGCCCGCCGCGGCGACGGTTTTTCGCCGCGGGAATTCGCCGAATGCCTCCTGCAGGCCACCGGCGGCAATTCCGGCGGCCAAACCCTCTCCCGACAAGCAATCTTCATTCCAGCAGCAAGACAGAGCCTTAAGGGTTTGCGATCCTTGAGAAATACCGGTGCAATCCGAAATATTTCGGCTACAATGGGAAAAAATTCAGGGAGCCGATTCATGGCATTGGGGAAAATTTTCAACACCGTCGACGCGCGCGGCATCCTGTTTCTTCGGCTGGGCCTGGGGACCATTTTCATGGCCCATGGCGCCCAGAAATTGTTGGGATGGTTCGGCGGGGCGGGCTTCGAGGGAACTATCGGCTATTTTCAGCAGAATCTCGGCATTCCCATGGAGTTGACGATTGTGGCGATCGTAGCCGAGTTTTTCGGGGGACTGGCCGTCATTCTCGGCCTGTTCACCCGGGTCGCCGCTTCAGGGCTGGCCGCGGTGATGGCGGTCGCCATCGTCAAGGTTCACTGGGCCCATGGTTTTTTTCTCAACTGGACCTGCGCCGGGGGGGCCGGTCACGGATTCGAGTTCAACCTGGCCCTGCTGGCCATGGCGCTGACCCTGATGGCGTCCGGTCCCGGCGGCCTCAGCATCGACAAGTGGATCAGCGAGCTCTAGTGACCCGTGCGGCTAATCCTGTCTTTCAACTCTGGCCCTTTTCGGCGCTGCCTGCGTCGTGCAACTTTACGAGTTCGCCGAAGACTTCCCCCCTTTCCGTAAATGGGACAGGGAGGCCTGCAACGGCCCCAGCGGCAGGGACCCGAAAACCAGCGGCGCGACCTTCAAACCGGTTCTTCCCAAGGCAACCTTTTTCATGCTATGCTCCCGTTCTTTTGTGCGGACCGGGGTTGCCGGCCGCCAGACGACCCTTGCGAAAGACCACAGTAATCCAGGAGAAACTCATGGACAAGGGGTTTAAGGATAAAGTTAAAGAGCAATTTTCCCGCACAGCGGAACGCTACGTCTACGACGAAGGGTTCGCCGGCGGCGACGATCTGATCGAGGCGGCAAAGCTTTTACAGCCGACCCAGGACGATCTCATGCTCGATGTCGCCACCGGCGGCGGCCACACCGCCCTATATTTTTCAACCATGGTTCGCAGTGTTGTCGCCAGCGATCTCACCATGCAGATTTTGAAAAAGGCCCAGGAGTTCATCAGCGAGGAAGGCGGAGTGGAAAACGTCACCTTCCGGGAGGCCGACGCGGAAGACCTTCCCTTTCCGGCCGGATCCTTCACCCTGTTGACCTGCCGGATCGCTCCCCACCATTTCCCCGACGTTCCCCAGGCTCTAAAGGAGTTCTTCCGGGTACTGCGTCGCGGCGGGCGCATGGTTATCATCGATACCCTGCTGCCCGAGGACCCTGAAATCGCTGACTTCTACCAGACCATGGAAAAAATGCGCGACCCCACTCACGTTCAGGCCTTTACCAAAGGGCAATGGATTGAGGCCTGCGAAAGCGCCGGTTTCACCGCCATAGAAACCCGCACCTTTCCCAAAACCCATGATTTCGTCACCTGGGCCAAACGCTCGGGGCTCGATCGTCAGGGGGTTCAGCGCCTGAACAAGTTTTTCATCGACGCGCCCCCGAAAGCCCACGACTATTTCCAGATTGAAACCTTTGCCGGCGAAGTCGAAAGTTACACGGACCAGAAACTTCTCATTTTTGCCAAACGACCCGAAAAGAAATAAGGTACCCGCGGGTAACAGCACTTGCCATATCAAATGCCCCGGTGGGTCCACCGGGGCATTTTCTTTCAATATTCGGTCAAGCCAATCTTCACCGGCCACCATGACCGCACAACAAAAAAGGGGCGCCGACAGGCGCCCCGATGACAGACCGAATTCCACAATATCGAACTTTAGTTGCTGGCGGCCTTGTCCTTGATGCCGGCAGCTTCTTCCAGCATGGCGGTGGTCACCGACTTGGGACGCTCGATGGCGTAGCCGAGAGCGCGGTCCCAGGTGATGTTGGCGAGCACGCCGAGGGCGCGACCGACACCGAAGAGCACCGTGTAGAAGTCGTACTCGGTCACGCCGTAGTACCACTGGATGACGCCGGACTGGGCATCGACATTCGGCCAGGGGTTCTTCGCCTTGCCGTGCTCCTGCAGAACGCCCGGAGCCACTTCAAAGATCATGCTGACCAACTGGAACAGCGGGTACTCTTTGAGGCCGGGGGTCTTGAGGCAGAACTCACGCTGCGCGGTGTAACGGGGGTCGGTCTTGCGCAAAACCGCATGCCCATAGCCGGGAACGACCTGACCGCTGTTGAGGGTGTCCCACAGGGCTTTCTTGAGCTCGTCTTTGGTCGGCACCTTGCCGCCCAGTTTCTTCATGAATTCCTGAGTCCAGCCGAGAACTTCCTGGTTGGCGAGGCCATGCAGAGGACCGGCCAAGCCGTTGATGCCCGCGGAGAGGCTGTAATAAGCATCGGACAGAGCCGAAGCGACCAGGTGAGTCGCGTGGGCAGAAACGTTGCCCGACTCGTGGTCCGAGTGCAGAATGAAGTACATGCGGGCAACGTCGTCATAGGGCTTGTCCTGGCCCATCATGTGAGCGAAGTTGCCGCCCCAGTCGAGGTTTTTATCGGGTGCGATCGGGGTGTCGCCTTTGTACTTCATGCGGTAGATGTAAGCGGCGATTTCGGGGAGACGGGCCAGCAGGTTGCTGCAATCCTCGAACATCGGATCCCAGTAATCCATCTTGCTCATGCCCTCGGCGTACTTCTGGGCGAAATTGGACTCGCGCTGCATGCCGAGAATGGCCGCGGAGAACATGGTCATGGGGTGGGTGTCGCGGGGCATGGCGCGCAGCAGGTCGAAAACATACTGGGGCACCTGAGCGCGGGCCTTCCAGTCCTCGACGACTTCCTGCACCTGAGCGTCGGTGGGAATATCGCCGGTCAGCAGCAGCCACCAGAAACCCTCAACGAAAGGATATTCGGAACCGGGAACCTTGGGCAGGGCGGCGAAGGTTTCGGGAATGGTCATCCCGCGAAAGCGAATCCCCTCCATCGGGTCGAGGTAGGAGATGTCGGTCACCAGGCACTTGACCCCACGGGCACCGCCGATGGCCTGGGCGATGGTGACGTCACCAAGTTTGACATCGCCGAATTCTTTGACCAGGCGGGTGGTACGGGGACGGTGCTCTTGGATCTTTTTAAACAGAGTGTCCTTCAAAGTCGCCATACTCTCTCTCCTTTTCCATTTAATTTTCGATGGGATCGTCCCATCGTCACAGCCACGACCCCGCCGACAGAAATTGTCGAACGGGAAACGAACGCGAAGCCCAGCGGATCTGCCCGAACCAATGACAATGCCGGCCACACCCTACCGGCAGACATAACACCGTTTGAAATAACCGAGAATTTACCTGCCGGCCAAAATCGTATACATACCTTCAATCAACTTTAATTCCAAATATTGTTCTAGGAAATTTCTAGCAACAGGGCCCCGCTATGTCAAGCATTATTTTGTATACAGTATTCAATCCTGCAGGGCAAGTTTGATTTTTCGTTTATGATTTTCCGTTGACTTATCCGGCGACCATGCTAACATGCATAAAATTTGTGCAAAGCAAGTCACTCACCCCATGCAAATCGGCTCCCTAACACTCGAAAATAACCTGTTTTTAGCCCCGATGGCCGGAATTACCGACCTGCCCTATCGACTGATCGTCAAGGCGTTTGGGGCCGGACTGGTGTTCTCCGAAATGGTCAGCGCCAACGGGTTATTGCACGAAGGTCGCAAGACGCGGGAGCTTCTGCGTTCCGACCCGCTGGAGAGGCCGTTGGCCGTTCAACTTTTCGGGGCCGACGCGGACAACCTGGTGCGCGCCGCGGACGAGATTCAGGGGTGCGGGGAGCTGGTCGACATCAATATGGGATGCCCGGTGAAAAAGGTGGTGCGCTCCGGGGCCGGGTCGGCCCTGATGCGCGAGCCGAAAAGGGTCGCCGAAATCGTGCGTCGGGTGCGCAAGGTCGTCATCAAGCCCTTGACGGTCAAGATCAGGTCGGGCTGGGACAGCCATACGGAAAACTACCTGGAAATCGCCCGCATCGCCCAGGATGAAGGCGCCGATGCGGTGACCCTGCACCCGCGCACCCGGGCACAGAATTTCGGGGGACGCTCCGACTGGGAAAAAATCGCCCGTCTTAAAGAACAATTGACGATTCCCGTTATCGGCAGCGGAGACATCTTCTCCGTGGAAGACGCCGACGCCATGCTGGCCCGAACCGGCTGCGACGCGGTGATGGTCGCACGGGGCGCCTACGGCAATCCCTGGCTGGTGCGCGACATCCTTGCCCGCCACCTCCCCGAGCCCCTCGCGCCCCCATCTTTGCCGGAGCGTCTCGCGGTCGCTCGACGACACCTGGCGCTGCACCTCGACTGTTTCGGCCCTCATCGGACCCTGGGCGAAATGCGCAAACACCTCTGTTGGTATTCCCGGGGGATCTCCGGGGCGGCATCTTATCGCTTGCAGATCAACAATGCCAAATCGGTTGAAGAAATGACCCGATTGACTCAGACGTTTTTCTCCCAAGCCGCGCAACCCGACGGCCATGCTTAAAAAAAACCCGCCCCCATCCCCGGATCTGCAACTCTACGTGCGGGTTCTGGAAAACGTGGAGGACGCGGTCGTCGCCCTCGATCAGGATGGCTGCATCTCCCTGTTCAATCCGGCGGCCGAGGTCTGTACCGGAACGAGCAAGCGGCAGAGCCTGGGGCGGCCTTTCGAGAAAATCTTCCAGGGGCAGCAGGGGCTTCTGCAACTGGTCGGGGCCGCCTTGCGTGAAGGCCGCTCGATCTTCAACTTCGAAGACATGCAGTTGCGTCGCGCGGGAGCCGCGCCGATTCCGATCAGCGTTTCCGTTTCCCCCCTCTTCACTCCCGCCGGCCGGCATGAGGGGGTGGTTCTGATCATGCGCGACCTCTCCCGGGTGCGGGAGCTCGAAGAAGCGGTACGCCGTGCCGATCGGCTCTCGATGATCGGCACGATGGCCGCCGGGCTCGCCCACGAGATCAAAAACCCTCTGGGCGGCATCAAGGGGGCGGCCCAGTTGCTGGATCGCGAGATCCTCGACGATAGCCCCCTCAAGGAGTACACCCGGGTCATGACCCGGGAGGTGGAGCGGGTCAACAGTATCATCGAAGAACTCATGGATCTGGCCAGCCCGCGGCAGCCGGAAATGAGCGAAGTCAACCTCTCCAAGCTGCTGGGCGATATCGTTCTCCTGCAGAAAGAGGCCCAGCGCTCCAAAGACATCGAGTTTTCGCTCAAGCTCGACCCGAGCATTCCGCCGATCCGCGGGGACGAAAACCTTCTCACCCGCCTCTTTCTCAACCTGATCAAAAATGCCGGAGAGGCCATCGAGAAGGCCGGCACGGTGGAGATCTCGACCAAGGTCGCGGCCGAGTACCACCTGAACCAGCCCGGCGACCGGCCGGTCCCCTTTATCGTGGTGGAAGTTCGCGACGACGGCAAAGGCATTGCGCCCGGAGCGCTCGAGCAGGTTTTCACACCTTTTTTTACCACGAAGACCAAAGGCAGCGGCCTGGGGCTGGCCATTTGCCAGAAAATCATCGGCGAACACCGCGGATTTCTCAAAGTCGAGAGCCAGCCGGGCGAGGGCACGACCTTTTCGGTGTCACTGCCCTTTTACCGCTAATCCTCGCGAAAAAGTCATTTATTCTTTCAGAAAGAGAGCCAACCGCCCATGCCCATCCAGCGCATCCTGGTCGCCGACGACGAAGAAAGCATCCGCTGGGTGCTTTCCAAGGCCCTGAGCAAAAAGGGCTTCAAAGTCGACCTCGCCACCGACGGCAGCGAGGCCCTGCAACTCTTTCGGCAGACGACCTACGATCTGGCGGTGCTCGACATCAAGATGCCGGGGATTTCCGGGCTCGATCTTCTGACCCGCTTCCAGGAAGAGCGGCCCGAGGTTTTGATCGTGATCATGACGGCCGAGTCGTCCATGAAGAACGCGGTCGAGGCGATGAAGCGCGGCGCTTACGACTACATCACCAAGCCGTTTGACCTCGATGCGATCGACGCGATCCTGCTCAAGGCGCAGAAAGCGACGGAGATCACCAGCGAAGTCAGCCGCCTCAAGGAGGAGCTCAAGGACCAGTACCACCTCGAGCGCACGATTATCGGCACCTGCAAACCGATGCAGGAGGTCTACAAGGTTCTCGGCAAGGTCGCGCCCTCCGACGTCACCGTGCTGATTACCGGCGAGAGCGGCACCGGCAAGGAACTGGTGGCCCGCGCGATCCACTTCAACAGCCCGCGTCTGGGCAAACCCTTTCTCGCCCTGAACTGCGCCGCTATTCCCAGGGAATTACTGGAGAGCGAACTGTTCGGCTTCGAAAAGGGAGCCTTTACCGGCGCCACCGAGCGCAAGATCGGCAAATTCGAGCAGGCCAACGGCGGCACCCTGTTTCTCGACGAAATCGGCGACATGCCCCTCGACCTGCAGGCCAAATTGCTGCGGGTGCTCCAGGAGCGCGAAATCACCCGCACCGGAGGCAACACCACGATCGCCGTCGACGTGCGCATCGTCGCCGCCACCAACCAGGAACTCAGGGAGAAGGTGCGCGCCAAGGAGTTTCGCGAAGATCTCTTCTACCGGCTGAACGTGGTCCCCATCGCCCTGCCCCCGCTGCGCGAACGGCGCGACGACATTCCCCTGCTGGTCGACTACTTCATCCAGGCGACCAGGGAAAAAATGGGAACCACGGCGCTGGGTTGCAGCGAAGAAGCCAAGCATCTCCTGCAGGGCTACAACTGGCCGGGCAATGTGCGCGAACTGGAGAACACCATACAGCGCGCCGCGCTGCTCAGCCCCAATCAACTCCTCACCCCGGACGATTTTCCGGCTCTGATGGAAACCCAGAGCAACGACAACGACGGATCCCTCGAAGCGCTGATCACCAATAAATTGCGCAACTCCATCGGACAGATGGAGATCCAGGAGATGGACAACCTCTACGAGATGGTGCTCCACCAGATGGAACGCCCCCTGATCCGCATCATTCTCGAGAAAACCCGCGGCAACCAAGTCAAAACGGCCGAGGTGCTCGGCATCAACCGCAACACTCTGCGCAAGAAAATCCAGACCCTCCACATCGAGATCAAGAAAGACTGATTCATTCCGTCCCGCAGCGCGCAAAAAGCCCCGGAAGATTTGAGCTTCCGGGGCTTTTTTCGGTTCAGAATTCCTGGTGATGGCGGTCGAGATTTTCGAAGCGGGTATATTCGCCGCGAAAGGCCATGTTCACCGTACCGATGGGCCCGTTTCGCTGTTTGCCGATGATGACCTCGGCGGCGCCGCGATGGTTTTCCCCGCACTCTTCCTTCTTTTTGCACTGCGGGCAGTAGACCTCGTCGCGATAGACGAACATGATCACGTCGGCGTCCTGCTCGATGGCGCCCGACTCGCGCAGGTCGGCCATGATCGGCCGCTTGTCGGTGCGGTTCTCGAGGGAGCGATTGAGCTGCGAGAGGGCGATCACGGGTACGCTGAGCTCTTTCGCCAGCGCCTTGAGCGAGCGGGAGATCTCCGAGATCTCCTGCTGACGGCTTTCGGGGTTGTTGCCGCGCATCAGCTGCAGGTAGTCGACGATGATCAGGCCGATATCCTCCTGCGCCTTGAGCCGGCGGGCCTTGGCCCGCATCTCGAGCACGGTGATCGCCGGGGTGTCGTCGATGTAGATTTTTGCCGCGCTCAGCAAGCTGGCCCCGTCCGTGAGCTTCGGCCAGTCCGACTCACCCAGGTTGCCGGTGCGCATGCGGCTGGCGTCGACATGGGCGACGGAGCAGAGCATGCGCTGGACCAACTGCTCCTTGCCCATCTCCAGCGAGAAGATCAGGCTCGGCACCTTGCGTTCGCTGCGCACCGAGGCGTATTCGGCGACATTGAGACAGAAGGCGGTTTTGCCCATGGATGGGCGCCCGGCAATGATGACGAGGTCGCCGGGCTGCAGGCCGGCGGTCATCTTGTCGAGGTCGGTATAACCGGTGGGAACACCGGTGACCAGCTCCTTGCGCTCGTAGAGCTTCTCGATGTTGCGGAAGGTGTCCTTGAGAATGTCGCGAACGGGAAAATAGCTCGGGCGGGTGCGATTTTCGGCAATTTCGAAGATCTGCTTTTCCGCCTGATCGAGGATCTCCTCGATGTTGCCCCCTTCGTACCCCGAGGTGGCGATATCGGTGGCGACCGAAATGAGACGGCGGGCGACGGCCTTCTCTTTGACCAGACGGCAGTAGTAAACGATGTTGGCCGCGGTCGGAACGTAATCGACCAGGGTGGCGAGATAGGATTGCCCCCCTACCGCCTCGAGCTCTTTGCGGCTCTGCAGATGGGCGGCCAGGGTCACCAGGTCGGCCGGCTCGCGTTTCTCGTTGAGTCCGATCAGGCTTTCGAAAATCAGGCGATGGCTTTCCCGGTAAAAGTCTTCCGGGCGCAGGAGCTCGAGAACCTTGTCGAGGGCCTGTTCGTCGAGAAGGATGCCGCCGATGACGGACATTTCCGCCTCGAGGCTCTGGGGGGGAAGGCGATGGGAACGGACGTCTTCCATAAAAAGGACCTGCGGAAAAGAACAGGGGACGAGCGCAGAGCGACCGTCCCCTGTTGATCGGCGAGAAAAGTTATTCGGCTTCCGCCGGATTAACCGTGACCTTGATTTCAGCCACAATGCCCGCGTTGAGGCGGATCGGCACCTGGAACTCGCCCAGGCTCTTGATCGGCTCCGCCAGTTGAATCTTCTTGCGGTCGATCTCGATGCCGGCATCGGCGAGTTTCTTTTCGATGTCCATGCTGGTCACCGAACCGAACAGCTTGCCTTCATCGCCGGCACGCTGCTCAAAGACGCAGGCCACTTTTTCGATGCGCTGCTTGAGAGCCTCGGCATCCTGCGAAACTTTCTGCAGTTTGCGCTCGAGCATGCGCTTTTGATGTTCGAGCTCACGCACGTTGCGCTTGTTGGCCTCGAGGGCAAAACCCCGGGGCACCAGGTAATTACGGGCGTAGCCGGGCTTAACCTTGACGACGTCGCCAATATTGCCAAGCCCGTCGATGGCTTCCTTGAGTATAACCTCCATGGGTCTCCTCCATGCTTACGACGTTTTTTTTAATTTCGGTTTACGAAAATCGATCCAAAGGTCGAACACCCCGACGCCGGTGATCAGCATCGGCAAGGGGTTGAGAACGAAGATCAGAAAATAGATCAGGGACCGGATCAGTGGTGACACCAACCTGGTCCGCAGATAGTAGGTGACAACGGCCAGGCCCTGTAGAAAATAGACCGGCAGACAAACGATCAAAAGATTCAATGCCGCCGTACCGATTCCGCCCTGGCCGAAAAAGACCCCGAAGCCGCCGGCGATCACCCCCCAGATCAGATACTCCGGGGATTTCCACTTGGCGAAGGGCGGTCCGGGAATCTGGTACCGGCCCGCCGAAAAGGAAGAGAGCAGAACCATCAGCAACAAGGACACTCCGGCGACGATGATGGTCGCCAAGGCCGGATAAATCCGGATAAAAACCTCCCTCATGCTCTCCAGGGTGCGGGCGATCTCGTCCCGGTCATAAGACGAAAACTGCCCCTCGTCGTAGAGCGTGAGGGCCTGAGCGATGGCATGATCCGCTTCCCTTTGCACCACCTGAGTCGGCGAAACGTCCTGCATCTGGGCATATCCGACCAGCAGAGGCGCCCCGATCAGCAGAACGGTGCCGACGGTGAGGACCGCGCTGCGGTCCCAGGCCACCCCCTTGCGCAGCAGCCACGGCACCGTGAAAGCGATGATGCCGTACTGCAAGAGGAAGCCTGCCACCATGGCCGCAGGCAGCAGAGGCATAAGCGCCAGGGCAGCGCCGACGACCGCCGTCGCACCGACCCAATGTCCGCAGCGCATGTGCACATAGGCTGCGGGCAGAGGGGTGAACAGATTGAAAAAGAGCGCAAGCGGCGCGACGTGTTGCGCCCCCCAGAACAGGAGCGCACTCAACAACGCCCCCCCGATGGCGAACGGAACCTTATCTTTCATGCGACCGTGCCCATCCAGGGGTCAAACCTCTCCTAATCCACCAGGGAGTGGGACGAGGCGTAAGAGAGCAGAGCCATTTTACGGGCCTGCTTGATCGCTTCGGACAGAAAACGCTGGTGGGGAGCGCAGGTTCCGGTGATGCGGCGCGGCACGATCTTGCCGCGCTCGGAGACGAACCCCCGCAGGGTATGAACTTCCTTGTAATTGATTTTCAGGCCTTTGTCGGCGCAGAAGCGGCAGACTTTGCGACGGCCGAAACGTCTTCTAGGCGGTGCCATATTTTAAATCCTCCGATTTCTGAAAAGAATTATTCTTCGCCGGCAGCTTCGGCCGCCTCGGCGGGTTCGACGTCCTCTTTCTCGACCGCGGTCAACTGCAGACCCTTTTCATGCAGCAGGGTGTTGAAGCGCAGAATCTTGTCGTCGATGCGCAGGCGCCGCTCGAATTCGGCGATGACCTGGGAGCCCGCCTGGAAATAAAACAGGACGTAATAGCCGGTGGTGAGCTTTTTGATCGGGTAGGCCAGGGTCCGGGAACCCCATTCGTCGACCTGAAGGATTTCGCCCCCCTGGTCGGTGATCACGCCCTGAAATTTCTCGATCAGGGCCTTGAGGGCGTCACCGACCACCTCGGGGTGGACAATGAACATGGCTTCGTAACTTCTCATCTGTTTTCCTTTCTCCTCTCGGATAAATAGCCCCGGCACCTGCCGGAGCAAGGAGTGGGCACAACCCGCCCCGCTTTTTCGTGAACTTCGCTTTTTACCACAAAGATATGGATATTTCAACGATCTTTCACTTCACGCTCGGCCCCGGCCTAAACGTTGAAGCGAAAATGCATGACATCGCCGTCGTGAACGACGTATTCCTTGCCTTCAAGACGCATCACCCCTTTTTCCTTGGCCCCCTGCTCCCCCCCGGAGCGCAGGTAATCGTCGTAGGAAATCACCTCGGCGCGAATGAATCCCTTCTCGAAATCGCTGTGGATGACCCCGGCCGCACCCGGCGCCCTGGTCCCGCGGGTGATGGTCCAGGCCCTCACCTCCTTGACCCCGGCAGTGAAATAGGTGATCAGGCCGAGCAGGTCGTAGCCGGCCCGGATCATGCGGTCGAGACCCGATTCGGCCAGGCCGAGCTCCTGCAGAAACTCCAGCTTTTCCTCACCCTCCAGCTCGGCGACCTCCGCCTCGATGCGCCCGCAGATGATCACCAGTTCGGCTTTTTCGGCGGCAGCGCGCTCCCGCAACTGGCCGACGAAAGGATGCGTCCCGGAGAGATCGTCCTCGGCAACGTTGGCCACGTAGAGAACCGGCTTGGCGGTGATCAGGTGCAGATCGCGCAGCACCGCCCACTCTTCGTCTTCGAGTTCGGATTTGCGCGCCGGCAGTCCGTCATTGAGGCAGGCGCGGACCTTGACCAGGACATCGAGTTCGGCCTTGAGCTTCTTGTCGCCGCTGCGGGCCTGCTTCTCGCTGCGCTGAATGCGGCGCTCCACGGTTTCGAGGTCGGACAGATTAAGCTCGGTCTGGATGACATCGACGTCGCGCACCGGATCGACCGATCCGTCGACGTGAACCACGTTGTCGTCCTCAAAGCAGCGCACGATATGGGCGATGGCGTCGACCTGACGGATGTGGCCGAGAAACTGGTTGCCCAGCCCCTCCCCCTGGCTCGCCCCCTTGACCAGACCGGCGATATCCACGAACTCGAGAGTCGTGGGCAGCACCTTCTGCGGCTTGACGATACCGGCCAGGGCGTCGAGACGGGAATCGGGAACCGAGACGATGCCGACGTTGGGCTCAATGGTGCAGAAAGGATAGTTGGCCGATTCCGCGCCGGCGGAAGTCAGCGCGTTGAATATGGTCGACTTGCCGACATTGGGCAGACCGACGATGCCGCATTTGAATCCCATGACTCACAACCGTTGCAAATGAAGATAGCCGGGGCCAATGCCCCGGCTATCGGGTTGAGCACAGCAGTGTGCGGCGCCCTCAGACGAGCAGGGGAGCGATGACCAGCGAAACCACGCTCATCAGCTTGATGAGAATGTTCATGGCCGGGCCGGACGTGTCCTTGAAGGGGTCGCCGACGGTGTCACCGACGACCGCGGCCTTATGCGCCTCGCCGCCCTTCTTTTCGCCGGAGAGCTCTCCCTTCTCGATGAACTTCTTGGCGTTGTCCCAGGCCCCGCCGGCATTGGACATCATCAGCGCGAGCAGCACCCCGGCCACGGTGGCGCCGGCGAGCATGCCGCCGAGAGCCTCCTTGCCGATGACGAAGCCGATCAGCACCGGAGCGATGACCGCGATCACGCCGGGAAGCACCATTTCGCGCAGGGCGGCGCGCGCCGAGATGTCGACGCACTTTTCCGGCTCCGGCTTGGCGCCGGGCTTGCCTTCGAGCAGGCCGGGAATTTCGCGGAACTGACGACGGATTTCATCGACCATCTTGCCGGCCGCGCGGCCGACGCTGGTCATGGTGAGCGCACCGATGAAAAAGGGCAGCGCACCGCCGATGAGCAGACCGATGACGACTTTCGGATCGGTCAGGTTGATCGTCTCAAGACCGACGGTGGTGGCGTAAGCCGAAAAGAGCGCGAGGGCGGTCAGGGCGGCGGAACCGATGGCAAACCCCTTGCCGATGGCGGCGGTGGTGTTGCCGATGGCATCGAGCCCGTCGGTGATCTTGCGCACGTCCGGACCGAGACCGGCCATTTCGGAGATGCCCCCGGCGTTGTCGGCGATCGGACCATAGGCATCGACCGTCATGGTGACCCCGACGGTGGCCAGCATACCGACCGCGGCAATGCCGATGCCGTAGAGGCCGGCGAAATAATTGGCGACGAAAATACCGACGCAGATGATCAGAACCGGCGCCGCACAGCTCTCGAGCCCGACCGCAAGGCCGTGGATGATGTTGGTTGCGGGTCCGGTTTTGCTCGCTTCGGCGATGCGCGCCACCGGAGCGTGGGCGGTATAGTATTCAGTGATCTGGCCGATGGCGATACCCGCCAGGGTGCCGGCCACGATCGCCCAGAAAATTCCGTTGGAGACGTGCAGGGCGCTGATCATGAAATAGGCGGCCACGAGAAAACCGGCGGCGGCCACGAAGGTCGTGTAGTGCAGCGCCTTGGCCGGATCCATCGACTTGAGCAGTTTCATCGAACCGATGCCGACGACCGAGAAGATCAGGCCGATCATGGCCAGCCCCAGTGGCAGCAGCATGGCGTTTGACTGAACCACCGCCAGGTCGACCCCGGGGACCGCCAGGGTATTGAGCAGAGCCGGGCTGGCGGCAGCGGCGATGGCGATGGTGGCGATGATCGAACCGACGTACGACTCGAAGATGTCGGCGCCCATGCCGGCGGTGTCGCCCACGCAATCGCCGACGTTGTCGGCGATGACGCCCGGGTTGCGGGGATCGTCTTCGGGAATTCCCGCTTCGACCTTGCCCACCAGGTCGGCGCCGACGTCGGCCGCCTTGGTATAGATGCCGCCGCCGACGCGGGCAAACAGCGCAATGGAGGAGGCGCCCATGGCAAAACCATTGATATACTGGGAATGTTGCGCATCACCGAACAGGATGTAGGCAACCCCGACGCCGACCAGACCCAGCGAGGCCACCGCCATCCCCATGACGGCGCCGCCATTGAATGAGACTTCGAGCGCCTTGGCCTGACCCGACTCGCGGGCGGCCTCGGCGGTGCGGACATTGGCACGGGTGGCGGCCTTCATGCCGATAAATCCGCAGGTCATGGAACAGAGCGCGCCGCCGACGAAGGCCAGGGCGGTCTGGATGCCCATCCCCGCGAAAATCAGGAAAAAGACCACGACGATGAAGATCGCCAGCACCCGGTATTCACGGCTGAGAAAGGCCATGGCGCCGGCGTGGATCGCTTCGGAGATCTCCTTCATCTTGTCGTTGCCGACCGGTTGGGCCTTGACCATGTTGTACAGCACGATGGCGATGACGAACCCGATCACTCCCAGGATCGGTGCAAACATCTGCAGTTCCATGTGATTCTTACCCTCTCTTCGCTGATTGGATTGAAGCGGAAACTTCCCTGCTGTGATAGATATTCATGGCTTTCTGTACGTCTTCGCACAGAATGGTTTCCACCGCGCCGGCGGCATTGTCGAGAACGTCCGCCAGAGCCGCCTCCTCTTCGCGGGAAAAACCGCGCAGCACATAATCGGCGGCGTCTTGCCCCGGCAGGGGACGCCCGACTCCGATGCGTACGCGGAGAAAGGCATTGGTGCCCAGCACCTCGGCGATATGCTTGACTCCGCGCTGGCCACCATGACCGCCGCCGGGCTTGATACGGATCACACCGAACGGCAGATCGAGGTCGTCATGGAGGACAAGCAAATCCCCCGGAGTGACTCCGAGGGACTTGATGGCGGAACCGATACTGGCGCCGCTGAGGTTCATGAAGGTCTGCGGCTGCAACAAAGTGACCTCACGGCCTCCGTAGCGGCCAACTCCGTACAGCGCCTGGTGCCCTTTTTTCTTGAGCGAAATCCCGGCTCGCCGGGCAATCAGGTCGACCGCCATGAAACCCACGTTATGCCTGGTGTGCAGATATTTCTGCCCAGGGTTGCCCAGGCCGGCGATCAACTTCAAAGAACGCCCCCCTTACTCTTCAGCGGCGTCCTCTTCACCCTCTTCAGCCCCCTCTTCTTCTTCCGCCTTGCGCCCGGTGCAGGTGATGACGGTGAAGTTGACGTCGTGGGGCGCCTCCACCCCTTCGGGCAGCTTGATGTCGTTGATATGGACCACGTCGCCGATATTGAGGGCGGTCACGTCCACCTCGATCGAGCCGGGAATCACGCCGGGAAGACAGTAGACTTCGAGTTCGTGCCGCACGACCTCGAGAGAACCGCCCAGCTTCTCTCCGGCCGAGGTGCCGACCGGGTGAACCGGAACCATGGCGTGGGTTTTTTTCGTCACGTCGACGGCATGAAAATCGGCGTGGGTCGGGGTGCGCTTGATCGAATCGACCTCAAGCTCTTTCAGAATAACCACCTTGCCGGAAAAAGGCCCCTCGCCCTGGAGGGTGATCAGGGTATTCCAGCCACTCTCGGTGGCGATGGCTTTTTCCAGCGCTTTCGGCTCGACGGTAACGGCGCAGGGCTCCATCCCCTTACCGTAGACCACACCGGGAACCTGACCCGCACGGCGGGCGGCACGGGCGGCGCTCTTGCCGGTTGCTTCGCGCAGACTGACCTGCAGTTGAGACTGTGCCATTTATTGTTCCTCCATAAAGGTTTTAATGCTTTTTTAAATCAACTGCCCCGCCCTAGACGAACAGGGAGCTTACCGACTCGTCATCGTGAATGCGGCGGATGGCCTCCGCCAGCAGCAACCCGACCGACAAAACGCGCAGCTTGGCGCACTGGCCGGCCTTTTCACCCACCGGAATCGAATTGGTGACCACCACCTCTTCGAGATTGCTCTGGCTGATGCGCTCGAGGGCGGGCCCCGACAGCACGGCGTGGGTGGCACAGGCAAAGACCTGCTTGGCCCCTTTTTTCTTCAGCGCCTGAGCGGCCTGGCAAAGAGTTCCGGCGGTATCGATCATATCGTCGACGATCACGCACACTTCGCCCTCGACATCGCCAATGACGTGCATGACCTCGGACACATTGGGACCGCTGCGACGCTTGTCGATAATCGCCAGGCCGGCATCGAGACGCTTGGCGAAGGCGCGGGCGCGCTCGGTCCCCCCGGCATCGGGACTGACCACCACCACCCGCTGGTCCGAAAAATGTTTTTTCAGGTCGTCGAGAATTACCGGGGCGGCATAAAGATTATCGACCGGCACATTGAAAAAACCCTGAATCTGTCCGGCATGCAGATCCATGGTCAACACCCGGCTGGCGCCCGCCGTGTTGATCAAATCGGCCACCAGCTTGCTGGTGATGGGGGTGCGGGGTGCGACTTTGCGATCCTGGCGGGCATAGCCGAAATAGGGAATGACGGCCGTGATACGGGAGGCCGAGGCCCGCTTGAGGGCATCGACCATGATCAGAAGCTCCATCAGATTGTGATTGGAGGGAGCGCTGGTGGGCTGAATGACGTACACATCGCGCCCGCGCACGTTCTCGCCGATCTCCACCATGATCTCCCCATCGGAGAAAGTACGCACACTGGCGTTGGCCAGAGGCACGGAGAGATGCCCGCAGATTTCCCGCGCCAGAGGGATGTTTGCGTTGCCGGTAAAGACTTTGATCTTATCCAAGGACCGTCCCTTTCACTACTTGCAAAAAACGCCCGCCCGGGACGCAAAATCCTGGCCCGACCACAGAGACCGAGACCAGCAGGGGAATTTTCGTCCAAAAAACTTAAAAGCCCCCCACCAGAAGGAGCGAATGACACGCGCCTTCCACCGCGGAGCTTATAAAAGTTAAGGTGGCTGGGGCGCCAGGATTCGAACCTGGGAATGTCGGAATCAAAATCCGATGCCTTGCCGCTTGGCGACGCCCCAACAAATCGAAACAAAAAAACGCAAAACGATCAATACGCTGAATGATTCAGACGGCCCCGCCAGGGGAGACACCCTGAAGACCAAGGGGATGAACCTTGAATATACGCCAGCTCTTTTCATGCGAAAGCTGCTCGCAGGCCCGACCGGCAGCCTCCTCGCTGGAGAAAACGCCGAAAACCGTGGGGCCACTCCCCGACATCAGGGCGCCGAGAGCGCCGACCTGAAGCAGCGCATCCTTGATGCGTCCCACCTCGGGAAAGCGACCGAGCGTGACAGGCTCAAGATCGTTGTGCAGCAGACGCAGCAAATCCCCTGTCGAGCCGGAAAACTCCGGAAGTTTAGCCACATCGCCCGGTGATGTCAACCCCAAATTTCCGTAAACCCAGGCGGTCGAAACGGCGAACCCCGGGTTCACCAGAACATACCAGACCGGGGGCAGCGCCGGCACCTCATCGAGCAAGTCACCGACCCCCCGGGCCCAGGCCGCTGCACCGAAAACGAAGAACGGCACATCGGCCCCCAGGCGCGCGCCCAGCGCCAGCAACTGGCGCTGCGACAGGGGGGCGCCCAGCATCCGATTGAGACCGCACAGAACAGCGGCCGCGTCGGACGAGCCGCCACCCAACCCGGCCGCCACCGGAATCCGCTTGTCGATGCGCACCGAAACGCCGCCCCGGTAATCGCTGGCACCAAGCACGGCCCGGGCCGCCCGGGCAGCAATATTCTCCTCCCCTGCCGCCAGTGCGAGACCGGAGCATGCCACCCGCACCCCGACCTCATCGCGCAGGACGATTTCCACCTCGTCGGCCAGAGACACTTGCTGCATCAACATCAGCAGATCGTGATAACCGTCCGCACGCCGGCCCAACACGCGCAGACACAGATTAACCTTGGCCGGAGCCGAAAAGACCTCTCTCACGACAAACTCCTCACATCCTCATGATCCCGCGCACGACGAGCGGCGCCAAAGTCTCCGATACCCGCCCGCCCCCTGTCAACCACCCCCACCCGACAAACAGCCCGCCCCGATCCCGCCAGGCCCTTTTTCGCCACCATGGGCCGTTTTTGGCCACTCCGACCCGAGACCGGCGTCAGCCCCACCAGTGGCCGCCCCATGGGTTTTTCAGACCGGAGCCAAATCTGAATCAAAAAAACGAACACCTTTTTATCGTGGCACCGAACTTGCGTATACTTCCTTCACCAAGTCGACCGGCAGGCGCATTCCGGCGAATTCCCAACAGCCCGAAACACCTAAAATTCCTCAGTCCGAAGGGGAACACCCGATTAACCATCGGCGGTAAAAAAAATTAACAATAAGTTTGATTCTAGCCTCTTGGCGGGCATAATTACGAAAAGAAAAACAGCTTTTGGCCATGAAGAGAGTTCGCAAGCACCCTGCCGTTCTAATTTCTTTGCATGAGGAAGCCTATGTTTGACAGACTCGACCGCTACCTGGAAGTTTTCAGCACCACCGTCATGATGATCACCATGTCGGTCGCCACCCTGGTGGCGTTCGTCAACGTGGTCATGCGCTACGTATTCAACATGTCCCTCAGCTGGGCGGGGGAGCTGACCGCCTACCTCTTCATCTGGAGCGCGTTGTTCGGCGCCGCCTACGGTTTCAAGATCGGCATGCACCTCGGGGTGACCATCGTCATCCAGAAGCTCAAGCCGCAGGTTGCGAAAGTTCTGCTGACCTTCAGCCTGGTGGTCATCGTGATCTACCTGATCGCCCTGGTCGTCTGGGGCTACAACTTCTGCGTATTCAATTACGAACTGGAACAGGTGTCGATCGACCTCGAGCTTCCCTTCTGGATCATCTACATGTGCGTGCCGATCTCCATGTCAATCGCTTCCTATCAGGTGATTCTGAAGATCATCAAGCTTCTTAAAATCCCGGGACACGAATTTTCCTACGACATGGTTATGAAGGAGCATTGATTTCATGGCAACCCTGACTCTTTTTGGACTGCTTTTCGGCCTGCTCCTGATTGGTGTTCCGATCGCCGTCGCCCTCGGGCTTTCGACCACCGTCACGATGCTTCTTTTCACCGATCAGCCAACGCTGATCATTGCGCAGAAAATGTTCACCTCGCTGGACAAGTTCGCGCTGATGGCGATTCCGCTGTTCGTGCTCGCCGGCAATTTTCTCTCCCAGGGGGGGGCCGCCCACCGCATCATCCGCTTCGCCCGCTCGATGGTGGGGCATCTGCCCGGGGGCCTGCCGATGTCGGCGATTTTCGCCTGTATCATCTTCGCCGCGGTCAGCGGCTCGTCGCCCGCCACGGTGGCGGCCATCGGCTCGATCATGATCGGGGCGATCAAGGACGACGGCTACAGCAGTCCCTTCTCGGTCGGATCGATCGTCTGCGCCGGCTCGCTGGGCATCCTGATTCCGCCCTCCATCGTGCTCATCGTCTACGGGGTTACCGTCGAGCAGTCGATCGGCAAACTGTTCATGGCCGGGGTCATGCCCGGCATCTTTCTCGGCGGCGGGCTGATGGTCATGACCTACCTGGCCGCGCGCCGGGCCGGCTTCAAAAAAACCCAACGGGCCTCGAACAAGGAAATCTGGGACTCTTTCAAGGAGGCCTCCTGGGGCCTGTTCGTCATCGTCATCATCATCGGCGGCATCTACGGCGGCCTCTTCACCCCGACGGAAGCCGCCGCGGTCTCGGCCGTCTACGGTTTCGTCGTCGTCAAGTTCATCTACAAGGATCTGGGCTGGAAACAGATCCCCGAGGTCATCAAGGCCTCGGCGGGAACCGCCGCGATGATCATGTTCATCATCGCCAACGCCATGATCTTCGCCTACCTGCTGACGATCCAGCAGATTCCCCAACAGTTGGCCGATCTGATCATCGGCATGAACCTGAACAAGGTCATGTTCCTGATCTTCATGAACCTGCTGCTGCTGCTGGCCGGCAACTTCATGGAGCCTTCGAGCCTGATCATGATCATCGCCCCGCTGATCTTCCCGGTGGCGATGAAGCTCGGCATCGACCCGATTCATCTCGGGGTCATCATCACCGTGAACATGGAAATCGGCATGCTCACCCCGCCGGTCGGGCTCAACCTGTTCGTGGCCAGCGGCATCTCGGGGCTCAGTCTCGGCGAGGTGGTCAAGGCCTCGCTCCCCTGGTTTTTCGTTCTATTGATCGGCCTGTTGATCATCACTTACGTGCCGGCCATCTCGCTGTGGCTGCCCCAGCTGATGTTCGGCAGCTAGGTGTTCCACTCATTTTATTGATGCGACGCGGGAATGCCCCGCAGAGCATTTCTCTGGCAATGGCGTATACTATTAGACGTCACACAACCCCATCAGCGCAAATGTGAGGAGGAAACATGAAAAGCTTCAAGTTTCTAATGGCAACTCTGGCAATCACCCTCATGGCCGTGACCCCGGCCCTCGCCAAACCGATCACGATCAAATTCAGCCACGTCGTCGCCGTGGACACTCCCAAAGGCCAGGCCGCCGAATATTTCAAAAAGCTGGTCGAGGAGCGCTCCAACGGTGAAATGAAGGTCGAAGTCTACGCCAACGCTTCCCTGTACGACGACCGCGACGCCATCGAGGCGATCTCGATGAATGCCATCCAGATGGCGGCTCCGAGCTTCTCCAAATTCACCAGCTTCGTGCCCCAGCTGCAGCTGTTCGACCTGCCCTTCCTGTTTGACGACGTCGACCACCTGCACGCGGTGCTCGAAGGCGAAGTCGGCCAGAAGCTCCTCGACATGGTCAGCAAGAAGGGCCTGGTCGGCCTGGCCTACTGGGACAACGGCTTCAAGCAGCTCTCGGCCAACAAGCCGCTGATCATGCCTGAAGATGCCGCCGGACTCAAGTTCCGCATCATGTCCTCCAAGGTGCTCGAAGCCCAGTTCAAGGCCCTCGGCGCCAATCCCCAGGTCCTCCCCTTCTCCGAGGTCTACAGTGCCCTGCAGCAGGGCGTGGTTGACGCGGCCGAGAATCCGCTGTCCAACTTCTACACCAAGAAATTCAACGAAGTACAGAGCCACCTGACCATGTCCAACCACGGCTACCTGGGCTACATGGTCATTACCGGCAAGCTGTTCTGGAAGAAGCTCGACGACGGCCAGCGCGAGCTCATCAGCAAGGCCATGAAGGACGCCACCGACTACGGCAACGATCTGGCCCTCGCCATGGACGAGAAGTACCTGGGCGAAATCAAGGCCGCCGGCACCACCGAGGTGCATACCCTCGCGCCCGAGCAGCGCAAAGCGTGGAAAGACAAGCTCATCAAAATCTATCCCGAATTTTACGATGTTGTCGGCGAAGACCTGATCACCGGCGCCATGAACACCAAGGCGAAGTAAACCATCCATCCCAGTTTGACCTGAGGGGAGGCACTACGCCTCCCCTTTCCTTTATCTGAACCGGCCGGCCGTTTTCCTTCCGAGTGCTAGAATATAAGGCAAAGGACTCGAACCACCTTCAAGGAGAGCACCATGCTTCCCAATTACAGCAACATTCTGGTTCCCACCGACCTCAGCGCCAACTCCGTTCTCGCCTTCAAGCATGCGGTCATGATGGCGCGGCGCAACAAGGCCAAAATCCACCTGCTGCATGTGGTCCCCGATGTCGATGCCTCGATGCGCAGCTATATCTCCGCCATGTTTCCCAAGGGCAGCCTCGACAAGTTCGAGTCTCAACACGAGGATGAAGCGCGCAAGGAAATTGAGCGGCGGCTGAAGAGTTTTGCCGAGGAGGAACTGGCCGACCACCCGGAAGACCTGGAGCGGGTCGTTTCGATTCTCGTCGAACATGGACACCCGGTGCTGCAAATCCTCCAGGCCGCGGACAGGGTCAATGCCGACGCGATCGTGATGGGCTCCCATGGCAAGGGCACCATTGAGCACGCCTTTCTCGGCAGCACCACGGAAAAACTTCTGCGCAAGACCAAGCGGCCGGTTTTCGTCATCCCCATTCCCTGATCCCCGCGGCAGCGAAAGACCTCTCAGCGAAAACGGCGCCGCAGCATCTGTTTCGCCTCGAAGACGAAAGAGGGCCGGCGATCACTCGCCGGCCCTCTTTCGTGCCTGCATCTCCGACTAAAAAAGGCGCCCCGAAGGGCGCCTGGCAATCGCATATACTGGCGGTCAGATTACTTCTTGTGGCAGTCGTTGCACTTGGTGGGGCCGTTCATTTCCTTGTGGCACCCTTTGCAGGTCTTGTGGCCGAAATCCTTGTCGACTTCGATTTTGGCGGGCTCGCCTTCGTGGCACTTGGCGCAGTCACCGCCGAGAGCTTCCTGGTGGGCCTTGTGGTCGAAGGTCACGGTGCCGTTTTTGGCTTCGTAGGTGTAGGTGTCGGCGGCAAAGGCCAGAGCAGTGGCGCCGAAGAAAGCAGCGACGGCAAGAACAGCGGCAAAACGTTTCATTGGGTGTTTCCTCCTTTATTCCCTTTATTCGATTTTCCCGGGCACCATGCCCGAAACATCTGCGGATAAATATAAAGGCGTTTGCCAGAGGAAAACAGTGGACATCGGACCTCTTGCGGCCCGATGTCGGGTTTCAAGCAAGAAATTTCAGCAACTTAAGCGACGAAATGTCGGGTTTGCCCAGGTCCGATCCGATCTTCGCAAAAAGCGATATTATTCAATAATCATTTATTCTCGGCAGCGACAAGGGCCGAAAGGATCGATCGGGCGTGACGGACGGGAAGGGAGAAATGCCCCTCGCGGGGAAAGTATCGAGATTGGCAATGGGGAAGACTGGCGGCCAGGAAATGGGCCATGGAGGGTGGGACGGTTTCGTCTTTCTCCCCCTGCCAGAGCAAGACCGGCGGGTCGAGGCCGGCAAGGTCGAACCCCCAGTGCCGGGTATAGAGCAGCAGGTCATGGGCAACTCCGCGCCCTCCTTGCAGCAGGGCCTCGCTGATGGCTGCGCCAAACAGCGAGAACAGAACCGGGTCGTTGAGAACTTCCCGGTCGGCCGGCGGGGCGGAAACGGTCAACAGCTTCAAGGCCTGTTGCGGATGATGGCGCAGCCAACCCGCGACCGGTCCGGAAAAGAGCGACAGAGCCAGGCGGGGAAAACGTCGGGCCAACCCGAAGGCCACACGGGCCGGCCAATGCATGGCGGCCCGAAGGCCTTTTTCGCCGACCGGGCCCAGGGGACAGACCAACCCGCAGGCGATCACCGCGGCGGAGAGGCGGGCGGCGCAGGCCAGAGCGTAGGGTCCGCCGCCGGAGACGCCCAATAGCGCGAACCTGGCAATTCCCAGTTGCCGGCATAATTCGGCGACATCGCCAGGCCAATCGAGCAGGGTGCGGCCGGGCTGAAAATCGCTCAGACCGTATCCCGGTCGGTCCGGGGCCAGAATTCGCAGGTTTAATTCGACCGCGATGTCATGAACCAGCCGGGCCTCCAGGCGACTGGCCGGGAAGCCGTGGCAATAAACGACGGGTCGGCCTGCGCGATCGCCATATTCGGCAAACCCCAGGCGGCGGCCGTCGGCGAGCCTGAGCACCTGATGCTCCCTGCCATTCTCCCCTCGCGTATCCAATGGCTCACCCCCCCCTTCGATTTGGCGGGAATCTCCCCCGGCATCCCTCCCTGCAAACAACGGCAACACCTGACGGGGCAAAACGGAAAAATCCTGTACGGACACAAATTGCCGGCTTCAGAATAGGGCGTTTTACGGCCGGGGGCAACCTCCTGCCGGTTATCGGAGATAGGTGTCGAGCCCCTGCAGAAAAAGATCGTACTGCCCTTCGAGGCTTTGCTTCACGGCCAAGGCGGGCAGGCCGGTTGAGAATATTATGCGGCAAGCCTTCGCGCTCGAGGAAATCTTCCTGTTTGATCGAGGAATCCGAGTTATTGATTCTGGACAGTCAAAAATTTGAAGACCTGATGGTGCAGCATCCCCTGCTCGGCCTGAGACTGCTGCAGCATATCTTTATCGCCACCTCGGCCCGCCTCACCAAATCGTACGAACGGATTGCGTCCATGTTCTGATTCCGAAAAACATCACGCGGCGCTTAAGCCCGCGGCTTCCAGCAAAGAGGCGGGGGAACTCCCCGCAACCAGGGCTTCGGCCAATGCGCGCCGGCAGCCTTCATAGCGCTCGGCAAGTTCCAGGCTGCGCCGGGATTTTCCGTAGATTTTCCAGAGCCGCTGGCAGGTGACGGGCAAATCGCGCCAACCGATAAAGGCGGCGACATCCTTGAGGGGATAGCCGAGAAAAACCCCGATCTCGTGGGGGATACCGCAATCGGTGACCCGTTGCTCAAGCCTTGCGAGACACTCCTCGAGAGTCGAAAAGGCCGGGTAGCCACAGCGGCGCAGAAAGGTTCGAATGCTGCGGGTCCGCAGCCTGCGTCCCAACACCTCTTCCCGGTAGGCGAGCAGTAGCAGCGCATCGTCGCCGCAGCGCAGCGGTCTCACCTTGAGGGGACTTGCGGCGAGGACGTCCGCGCCCTGACAATGCCAGAGGCGATAGAGGTTGCGACCGCAGGGCTGGTTTTTGTTGGCGATGCGGAACAGGTTGGCGGGCTTGACCCCGGCGAGCACCTCGGCCGACTCGAGAGCGAGAAAAGAGGCCAGGCAATCGCGGTCGTCGGCGAAGCGCCAACCGAGAGCAACCCAGGGACAACGCCCCGTACCGATGCGAGGCGCCCCCCCTGCCTCGCCCCCCGGCGAAAACAAATCCCGGACAGAACGCTCGGATGTCATCCTTGGCTCCTTTCTGAAAATGGTTTTCAAACTCTATCAGTTGCCGGGGCGGGCCGTCAATAAAAATTGAAAACCATTTTCACAAAGGGCCTTACGGGGAGAGACGATGCCCGGAGGACACTCAAGGTCGAACCAACCGGAGTCTTGACACCCTGGCCGGCGAAGGTTATGGATTGAAGGCTCACAAATTCGAAGAGGTGAAAGGAGAATCCGACATGCCAATGGTCAACATCAAAATCACCCGGGACGGCGCGACCGCCGAAAAAAAAGCCGAACTGATCGCGGGAGTCACGCACCTTCTGCGGGATGTTCTGGGGAAAAACCCCGCGACCACCATGGTCATCATCGACGAGGTCGATACCGACAACTGGGGAATCGGGGGCGAAAGCGTCACCGCCCGCCGCCAGCAAGGGTGATTCCCCCCAAACCGGAACCGGCCGCCGACAAAAGTCAGCGGCCGGTTCCGGTTTCGATAAGAGCCCCCGCCTATTCGACGAGGTGACGCAGGTGCGCCTCCTGCTCGTTTTTATGGTAGAGGTCGAAGAAGATCACTACGTGATCGCTCACCTCGCCGCAGGCCCCGCAATGGTGCTCCAGCCGCTTGACTTCTTTGCGGCAGAATTCGCACCAGCGATAGATCAGCCGATAATCCCTGCGCCCGACATACTTCTTGAATCGGCCGTGATGAACGCCGCGCATTTTGCCGTCGGCATCCGCGGGCGACTCGAGCAACCGGTCGATCACCTGCATGATGCGACGGTGCCCGGGCGGGTCTTGGCGGCCGACTTTTTTCAGTCGCGACGAAAAGCGCGGGGTCGGAAAATAGGTATAGGTGCTCATGCTCCACCGGCGCGGAAGATTGGGGATAAAAGGCTGACGGCGATCACGGGGACAACCGCACAAATCTGCGCGGCGAGGGGTGATCCGTGATTTTCCGGGCAGGCCCTTGGAGCGCCATGGCCTCGCCCGGCAATAAAAAGTCCCGCCCATTGTAATGCCTTCAAATGGGAACGCAACCCCCTGATCCTCAAGACCCGTCCGCCGGGTCGGGCACAGTTGCACGCTCGAGAGCGGCGAGATATACCCTGGCCGCGGCAGCGTCGGCGCCGCACATCTCGACGCTGGGCCGCAGGCCGACACAGACCCGGGGGCGCTCGGGCCGGCCGAAGAGCCGGCAGCGGTTGTCAGAAGTCAACTGCACGCAGCGCATGCCCGCCGGCTTGCCTGCGGGCATGCCGGGGATCGGCGATGAAATCGAGGGCGCGATGCAGCACGCCCCGCAGCCCGGGCGACAAGTCAGGGCCGCGCCCGTCACAGCAGCGCCGGAATCCGGCAGAGCAGCTCCGACGGCGGTGCTCCCGGGGGAAAGCGGCTGAGCCGCTCGTTCAGACGGACATGGGAGGTACGGGCGCTGAGATGGACCATAGGACACCATCCGCGAGGAAAATACGTTCAAGACTCATGAACATGAGTTTTTATCTGAACAGATTCAGACCGCGACCAAGTCTTTACTCTCAAGATTCCACCAAATTCCCTGAAAAGCCTTCTTCGGCAATCGCTATTCGAGCTGACGTCCGTCGATCTCCATCAGGACCATGCCCGCCTCTCTTTCCACCACGACGGGCTGGTCGGTCCCGGGACGATAGCGATAGGTCAGATAGCACAGGTCGCGGGGGTTGGAGAGCACCTCGGGCGCAAAGATGGCGGCGTTGCTGCCGGTGCAGCGGGCCGAGCGCACCCGCAGGCCGTTCTGTTTCTGATCATGAAGGTAGCGCCCGAGCTGCTGGGTAAAGGCATAGCTGTGACGGTCGACCAGGGCCGGCCAGCGGTCTTCCTGCCCGAGCAGATCGATGAGGATGGCGCGACAGCGCACCTTGAACACCCGTCGCTCGCCAACGATCTCGCGCTCCTCGCCGGCAAAGGCGTCGCGCAAAAAACGACGGAAATGATGCACCGTCTCAAAGACGGTCGTCTCAAGATCGCGCGCCCCGTACCACACCCCAAAGCTCAAACCGTCGCTGAAACGGGTCTGCTGGCCGTGAAATTCGGTGAAAGGATAACTGATGACGGTGCCGTAATCGAAGGGTCGGGTGATCAGCGGCGCGAAACTGGGCGGCTTGTCCCGACTCTCGGCGGCAGTGGCCAGGGCGAAATCGTCCTCGCCGTCGCCCAGGTCGTCGAACAAAGCCTGGGTGTCGCGAATGCCCTTGATGTTGCGCACCAGGTCGTCGTCGAGAATGGACACCCGGGAGATGAGATCGCCGAACATCTAACGCTGCAACCGGGGCATTTCAGCGCCCCCGCTCGAAATCGAGATAACGCCGCACGGCCAGCAGCCCTTCGTAACCGGCTTTCATCACCTCAAGGGGAGGTCGGCCGCCGAAGCGCCGGTTGGGCTGGCCGACCCAGCGGTAGGCCAGGTCGCGGTCATGGGGAAAGATGATGCGCAGCGCCTTGTGGATGGCGAGCAGATGACCGACCCGGCCGAGGAGGTCGACGTTGTCCGCCAGGGGCTGGCCGCTGCGATAGCGCGCCAGGGTGGTGCGGCCGCCGGTGGAAAACCCGAGCAGCGCCGCCTGGTCGGCGGTGGCCAGCTGCCAGTGGTCGAACAGGCGCATCACCATGCGCGCCAGCCGCACCCTGGCGTCGCGGTCGTGCAGGTCGGGAATTTCAGCAACGCTTTGCGGAAGAGTGTTGGCCATAACCGCCTCCAAGTGCTGCCCATATTGTAACAATTGTTACAAGTTTTGCAAATCCTTCCACGTCTTTAAAGGAAAAAGCCTTCGCCGCCCGCTCCCTGCAGTCGCTTGCGGCCAGAGAGAGCGAAGCGAGCGGGCGGTGAAGATTTTCTCGATTGAAAAACCAAAGATCAGCCGGCGGATCGGGGCGTGAGCGGGATGATTTCGACGTTTCCGCCTTTGGCGTCAAGATAGCGGGTGAGGATCTTGTAGCTGTCATGGTCGAAGGGCAGCGGGCTGGAGGTTTCCAGAATCTCCTCCAGATCGCCCTCGGCGCGGGCGGTGCCCAGGTGGCACCAGGCATCGAGCACGTGCAGGTCGCAGCGGCCCGAATCGCTCCGCTCGCGCAGACCGACCGGCCCGGCGAAAGGCCAGGAGCGCAGCCTCAGACCGGCCAGGGCGGCCTCCAGCCGTGCCCGGTGCAGGGCCAGCGGTTCCTCGCCGACGCAGGCGCCGCGGCACTTCTTGATCTGGTAGCCGAAACAGGCGCCGCGCCCCTTCTCCAGCCCCATGACCTGGGGGCAGAGCCCGTGCTCGGCGACGATCGCGCGCAGGGCCTGGTCCGCCGCCCGGGCGGTGCGGAAGACCCCGTACAGATGTGCGAGGTCGTCGCGTTCGAGGTGCCGTAGCGGAACAATCTCCAGACGACTGCCGTGCACCGCCATGCGAATCGTCTGCAGCGCGCGACTGCGCCGCAGGCGCCGGTTGTGAACCGGAGCCAGCTCTTTCACCAGCCGCGATTCGAGGAGCAGGGCGCCGAGCTCGCCGGCGGTTTCGACCCAGTCGATGCGCCGCGCCTGCCGGGAGAGCTTCAGCTCCTTGCCGCGACTGTGGTCGCCGCTGAAATGGGAGAGGACCCGGGTGCGCAGATCGGCGCTCTTGCCGACATAGAGCACGGCGTCGTTCTCCCCATAAAAAAGATAGACGCCGGGGCGGTTGGGCAGCGCCGCGACCTGCTCGGGGGGCAACTGCGAGGGTAGACTCGGTTGCTGCAGAATTTTGCCGACGGCGGCACCGAAGATCTCCGGCGAAACCTCGGCGCAGGCCTTGCGGAAAAACTCCAGGGTCATGCGCACATCGCCCAGCGCCCGGTGGCGGGGTTGGGGGGTCAGTCCATGGCGCGCGATGAGGGCATCGAGACCGTGGCGCCGCTCCTGGGGGAAGAGCCGTCGCGACAGTTTGAGAGTGCACAGGGTTTTCGCCTGGTAGGTGATCTCCTGTCGGCGGAACTCGTTTTTCAGAAAGCCGTAGTCGAAGCGGGCGTTGTGAGCCACGAGAATCCGGCCGGCAAGACGCCGGTAGAGCTCTTCGGTGATGTCGCCAAAGCTCGGCGCCGCGGCCACCAGACCGTTGCCGATGCCGGTGTAGCGCTCGATGAAGGCAGAGATCGGCACCTGGGGATTGACCAGGGTCGACCATTCGTCGACGATCTCGCCGTCAGCCACCTCGCACAGGCCGACCTCGATCACGCGGTCGCGCACCGGATTGGTGCCGGTGGTCTCGAGGTCGAGAAAGACAAAATGTCCTGGGATCATGGGCAGAGCCACTCCGGAAAAAGCGTTGCCATTTTTTACCACGGAAGGAAGCCGGGGCGATACCCCTTTGCAAACGGCCGGACAGTTGCTAACGTGAGGAATCACGCTACCCTTTAACCGATTTCCTTCAATCCTTCAGGATCGCGACCCATGAAAAAAACTGCCATTATTCTGATCGTTCTCCTCCTGGCCGCAGCCGCCGGATACTTCGCCTGGGATTACGGCCACAGGCAACGCGAGGTCACCCTGCCGGCGGCCGATATCGCGCCGGCCCCCGAAACCCGCCCCAAGCCTCAGCCGGTGGTGCGCTATCCCGTTCCGCAGATGCCCCGACCGCCGGCAGCGGAGCCCGCGGCGACGCCCCCGGAGACCCCGCCGGCGGAACCCGCCCCGGCGTCGACCGAACCGATTCCGGTGGACGCCCCCCTGCCCCGGCTCAACCGCAGCGATGACGCCATGCGCGGGGTCCTCGCCCGTTTCTTTCCGCAGCAGAAGCTCGAAGAACTCTTCGTCCTCGACAACCTGATCAAACGCATCGTCGTCTCCGTCGACACCCTGCCACAGAAGAAACTGCCGGCGCGGCTGCTACCGATCAAACCGGCACCGGGCAGCTTCGAGGTGGAGGGCGAAGGGGAAACCCGCTTCATCAGCCCCAAGAACGACTGGCGCTACTCCACCTTCGTCAAGCTGGTCGATGCGGTCGACACCAGCCGGGCGGCGAGCTGGTATGCCTATTACTATCCGCTGTTCCAGGAGGCCTACCGCGACCTGGGTTACCCCAGGGGCTATTTCAACGACCGGCTGGTGGCGGTTATCGACCACCTGCTCGCCACTCCCGAGGTGGCCGGGCCGATCCCGGTGGTGCAGCACGTGGTTCGCTACCGCTTCGCCGACCCCCGGCTCGAAGCGCTCTCCGCCGGGCAGAAGCTGATGATTCGCATCGGGAAGGAAAACGCCCGCATCATCAAGGCGAAGCTGCGCGAATTCCGCCGGCAGATCACGAGTCTGCCGCGGGAGGGATGAGTCAGCTGCGATCTTGTTCCTCGATCCAGTAGGTCTGCTTGTGCCGGCAACGGGTGAGTTCGGACAGCCGCCGCTCGGCCGCCCGGCGGTCGGGAAAGGACGCCACCGGAAAGCGGTGGCCGTTGTCGTCCTGGCGCCAGAGTTCCCAGGTCGTTTTCTGCACCATGATCGCACCACGGACCCGATGAAGAGCCGTCAAGAACAGGAGCCCGCCGAGGCTCGAAACAGCGCCCTGCGCGTGGCCTGCCTGCAGATGAATTCGGGGGATGACGTTGCCGCCAACCTCGCCACCGCCGCCCGTCTGCTCGAAGAAGCGGCCAAAGCGAAGGTGCGCCTGGCGCTTCTGCCGGAAAACTTCTCCTTCATGGGCGCGGACACCGAACGCAAGCGCCAGATCGCCGCCGGCGAGGCGCCCCGCCGCATTTTGCCTTTCCTCGCCGAACAAGCGCGCCGCCATGCCCTGACCCTGGTGGGGGGCTCACTGCTTCTCAGCGCCGCCGACGGCCGGCTGCGCAACGCCTGCCCGGTGTTCGCCGCCGACGGCAGCCGGCTCGGTATTTATGACAAGATTCACCTCTTCGACGCCGACCTGCCCGACCAACCTTACCGCGAATCGGACCTGGTCGCGGCCGGCGCCACCCCCCTTTGCCTCGAGATCAACGACTGGCGACTGGGATTGAGCATCTGTTACGACCTGCGTTTTCCCGAACTCTACCGCCACTACGCCGCCGCGGGATGCCATCTGCTCGCGGTGCCTTCCGCCTTCACCGTCCCGACCGGCGGGGCTCACTGGGAAGTGCTGCTGCGCGCCCGCGCCATCGAAAACCAGGCGTACGTGCTGGCCCCCGCCCAGTTCGGCACTCACCCCGGCAACCGCCGCACCCATGGCCACAGCATGATCGTCGACCCCTGGGGCGTGGTCATCGCCCGGGCGCAGAACCAGACACCCGCCGGCGGCGAGCTGATCGTTGCCGATATCGACCTGGGGCGGGTACGGGAGGTGCGGAGACAACTGCCGGCACTTTCGCACCGGCGGTTGTGAAATAGCAAAGGGGCAAGGTTCTCGCCTTCAGAGCCTGCCGAACCGAGATTCTCGAAGGACGAAATCCTCGTCTATAATGTGAGAAAAAATATCCTCCGAGGGGAGCAGCGTCATGGAAAAGATCGTCGAACTGATCAGCCAGGTCCGTCATTACGGAACCCTGCGCTTTGCCATCATGGCCGCTTTTCTCGCCACCAACGCCGGACTTTTCGCCATCTTTCCGCGCAGCGGCTCCGGCGCAAGTCGCTTTTTTCTCGCAACCTTCGGCCTCACCGGCGCCCTGACCTTCGCCTACCTGCAGTTCAAGCTCAGCGCCATTCACCATCGCTGTCGCCAGCACCTGGAAATCCTGGCGGAAAACCATGCCGACATCGGCAGAGACTTTGTCAGCCTCCTCTTCCCGAAGGAGAAAGCCTATTTGCGGGACACCCCGTTCCTGCAGAGATTCTTCGCAGTTTTCGGGGAAAGAAACCCCGAATTCCTGGGCCCGATCACCTTGACGGTCCTGGCCCTGCATCTCATCGTGGCCCTGCTCTGGGTCGTGCTTTTCTTCTGCGAAAAGCCCTCCGCCCCTGCGCTCCGGCAGCGAGCGACCGCCGCCCAGTTCGAGGCGCTTTTGCGGCCGCGGGCCGGCGGGCCGCAATCAGTGCAGCATCCCCCGGATCTTTGTCAGCAACTCGCGGCGCTCGACCAGAAATTCCCGATACTCGCGGGTGTCGGTGTGGGCGATTTCGTCGCTGAGGGTCGAGAGGTTTGAATCGAGAGCTTCCGCCAGGGCCTTGGTTTCTTCGTTGCTGAGTTCGATGCGCATCATGGCCGACCTCCCTCGAAGAGACTCGTGCTGTCGTCGTCTTTCATTTTATCCGGTCGGGACCGGAACTCAATCCCCCCCCAGCCCGGCAGATCGCGGCCGCTCATCATTTATTCCTTGCTCTTCGCTTCCTGGTTGCAGCGCTCGACCGATTCGCGCAGCCAGGCGATCTCGTCGGGGAGAAACTGCTTGGAATGCTCGGTGCCGACATTCAACGCCCAGTGCAGAGGCGGGGTGGACATTTCGGCGATCACGTGCCCGGGCACCTCGATAAAGCTGACCTCGCCCTGAGCCCAGTTGCGCAGCCGCTCTTCGGTATCGAACAGCACCATGTAATCGTTGCCGTCCGCTTCGAGAATCAGCGGCATCACGTGGTTTTCATCGGGGGCATCCCCCTGCCCATCCCCTGCGGCGCCTTCAAATGTCGGGACAAAAAAGGTCGAGTTCAAGAACAGGTCGTAATACTGCGACTGGTTTTTCGGATCGCGGCGATCCTGCTCCAAGATTTTCAGAGCTTTATCGAGTTCGGTCATGGCGTGGCCTTTCGCGGATGTCGGTCTGTGGAGGGCAAGGGGGTGGCCGCAGGTCTCAAGGGACGGTGAAAGGGCCACTGTACCAGGGGGCGCGGTGGAAACTCAACCATCTCGCTGCGGTGGCCAAAGGGGGCCCGGCAATTTCCCCCCGGCTCCTCCCCGTTCCGGCGGCAGCAACAACCAAAACCCGAAGATTCTCGACCAGCCGCGCAAACTCATTGCGCAGACCGCGGTCAGGGTTATGCTTTCTCTAAAGGGCACCATTCAGCAGGTCTTTCGCCGACAGGGAATCTGCCATGCCACCCAGTTTTGCCGACCTGATCGATTTCAGTATCGTGCGCCCCCTGATGCAGAGTTTTTTCCGAACCTCGCACCTGCCCATGGCGATCCTGGACCAGGAGGGGAAAGTTCTGGCCACCTCCGGCTGGCAGAAGGTCTGCACCTATTATCACCGCCGTTTTCCCCTCTCCCTGCAGCGCTGCGTCGATAGCGACACCGAATTCTCGAATTTCCTCCGGGAAGGCCGCCCGCCCGCCACCGGCGACCATTTCGAGTCTTTTTGCCGCAACGGCCTGGTCCACATCGGCTTTCCCATCGTGATCGAGGGAGAACACCTGGCGACCCTCTTTCTCTCCCAGTTTTTCTACGATCCGCCCGACCTGGAGCACTTTCGCCACCAGGCCCGGGAACTCGAGATCGCAGAAGAGTTCTATCTGGAGGCGGTCAAGAAGGTCCCCATCCTCGATCGTGCACGGGTCGGGGAGATTCTCGGCTTCTACTCCGGTTTCGCCCGGTTGCTGGCACGCCTTGGGGCCGAGCGCCTGCGCCAGATCGAATCCCGCCATCAGTTGGAAGCCTCGGAGAGGAAGTTCCGCTCCATTTTCGAGAGCGCCCTCGATTCCATCGTACTGGTGGCCGCCGACGGCCGTCTGCTCGAAGCCAACCGGCAGACGTTCATCAACCTCGGCTATCGCCGGGAAGAACTGTTGGCACTGACCAAAAGCGACATTCACGCGCCAACGGAGCGCCAGCGGCTCAGAGAGTATGTGGACCGGGTCATCAGGGAGGGCAGCGACCGGATGGAAACGGTGCAACTGCGCAAGGACGGTACCCTGCTGCCGGTGGAGATCAGCGGTCGTCGGGTCGATTTCATGGGCGAGCCGGCGGTCCTGTGCCTGACCCGCGACATCACCGAGCGCACGCAGGCGGAGGACGGTCTCAAGCGGGCCCTGGCGGCAACGGAGGAGGCCCGGGAGAAGCTTGACGCCATCCTCGAGTCGGTCGGTGACGGCCTGCTGGTTACCGACCCTGCCGACCGCATCGTCCTCATGAACCGCGCCGCGCAGAACCTGCTGGGGATTTCGCCAGCCGTCCCATTGCCGCGCCTCGACGAGGTGGTGGCGGAAGAAAACCTGCGCCGGCAGATCGTCGCCACCCGAAACAAGGGGGTGGCCCAGGGGCCGTGCGAGTGGGAGGTCGCGTCCGCGCAAAGCGAGGGAGCCCTGATGGTGCAGGCCCGTTCGATGCCGGTGCACACGGTGCAGGGGCGGGTGAGCGGCATCATCAGCCTGCTGCGCGACGTCACCCGCGAGCGCGAACTCGACCGGCAGAAGGACGAGTTCATCTCCACCGCCGCCCATGAACTGCGCACCCCGCTGACGGCGGTGATGGGCTTCGTCGAACTGCTGCTGCAGCACAACGAGCACGGCTTCAGCCTCGAAGAGCGGCGGGAATTTCTCCAACTGATCTACCAGAAATCCGAGGTTCTGGCCCACATCATCGAAGACCTCCTCGATCTCAGCCGCATCCGCTCCGGGCACATGATCACCCTGAAAAAATCCCGGGAAGATCTCTGGCTTCTGGTGACCCGGGCGGTCGATGCCTACCGCAAAATATCGGGCAGACACGATTTCGTTCTCGATCTTCCGGAGGTACCCTTTCGCCTGATGCTGGATGCCGGAAAAATCGGCCAGGTTCTGGAAAACCTGCTCAGCAACGCGGTGAAATTTTCCCCGCGGGGCGGTCGGATCACGGTCAGCGGGCGATGCTCCGCCGGAGAGGTGCGGGTGACGGTCGCCGACGAGGGAATCGGCATGACCCCACGGCAGATGGAGCGCATTTTCGACAAGTTCTACCGGGTCGACGCCTCAACCACCGCGGCCGCGGGACTGGGACTGGGCATGAGCATCGCCAGGAGCATCGTTCAAGCTCACCGGGGGCACATCTGGATCGAGAGCGAACCGGGGCGGGGGACCCGGGTTCACTTCACCCTCCCCCTGAAAGCCCCCACCGATGTGCCGGAGGCACCTGAGGAAAACTGAGAGGAGGTCACAATGATTACGCCTAGAACAGCAACCGCTTTGATCGTCGGCGGCACCAGCGGCATGGGCAGGGAAAGCGCCGCGCGCCTGCTCGACCAGGGAATCGAGGTCATGGTTCTCGGCCATGACCCGAAAAAGCTCGAGCAGGTCAAAAAGGATTTTTCCGGAAAGGCAACCCTGGAGACGGTGGCTGTCGACCTGCTCTCCGAATCCCAGGTCGACGGTTTCATCGGGCGGCTGGAAAGTTCGGATAAATATTTCAAGTACCTGGTGAACGCGGCCGGCGCCTTCAACCCCAAGCCTTTTCTCGAGCACGAAAAATCCGATTACGACCGCTACCACGCCTACAACCGCGCCATTTTCTTCATCACCCGGGCGGTGGCGCAGAACATGAAGCACAACGGCGGCGGCGCTATCGTGAATATCGGCTCGATGTGGGCGCGCCAGGCGATCAAGGCGACGCCGTCGAGCGCCTACTCCATGGCCAAGGCGGGCCTGCACGCCCTCACCCAGCATCTCGCCATGGAACTGGCCGGCCACAACATCCGGGTCAACGCGGTTTCCCCCGCGGTGGTGGTCACCCCGATCTACGGCGAATTCATCGAGCCGGACAAAATCGAGGAGACCCTGGCGGGGTTCAACGACTTTCACCCCATCGGCCGCGTCGGTCGGCCGCGCGATGTGGCGGCGGTGATCGACTTTCTCCTCTCCGATGAGGCGGGCTGGGTGACGGGGGCCATCTGGGACGTCGATGGCGGGGTGATGGCGGGGCGCAACTGAAGCTTCTCGATCGGCAACGACGGGGTTGAGGATGAAACCTGAATCCGTGGGTAAGCGGCGGATAAAGAGTGCAAGTGCTTGGATTGAATAAGCGTTTCAGAAATCTGAGCGGCACCCATAGG